>ENA-ORRI01000608-ORRI01000608.1-human-gut-metagenome-genome-assembly--contig:-NODE-608-length-18075-cov-8.37497_pt1 | contig 18075 bp, 17 predicted proteins | sample MGYA00242172_ERZ509128 | MGnify/ENA primary metagenome ERZ509128 (study PRJEB26280, sample SAMEA2338623) | human gut metagenome | biome: human gut; feature: human-associated habitat; material: faeces... | reverse complement strand
TCAAGCCTCTCTATCAGCAGCCGCCGCGGTTATAGCGACAGCAGCATGAATACGGATGAGTTTGTATGGAATGCGCAGCTCTCTCAGGGCTTCCTGAAGGGTAAGCCTCTTACCATCATGCTGCAGTTCTACGATATTCTCCGCCAGCAGAGCACCTTCTCTCGTGCCATTTCTGCTACATCCCGCACGGATACGGAGTATAATGCCATCAACAGCTATGCGATGCTGCATGTGATTTACCGCCTGAATCTCTTCGGAGGCAAGGATGCCCATAGGGGTGGACCTGAAGGTCCTGGTGGTCCTGGTGGCCCTGGTGGTCGTCCAAACTTCAGTGGTCGTCCATTCAATGGCGGTTTTGGCGGTGGTCGTCCAGGCGGCAGAATGTTCTAGAAAAGAAAATGAAGTAAGCTTCATTTTAAACGATAGTAAGCCTCACTCCATGTTTACGTGAGGCTTATTCAGACAGATATGACGAGAAAAAAAGAAATCCCCGCTCTTCGTAATGAGGAGCGGGGATTGTTATTTTGTCTTGTCAAGAGTTCTCGATTAGAGAGCGAACTTGTAACCCAATGTAATCTGGAATACAGAGTTGCAACCTGCATCGTCAAAGTCTGCAATCTTTGTTACGCCAATATTGTAACGAGCATCTAAGCAAACGTTCATATACTCGTAAGAAAGTCCAACAGGAATAGAGAAATCAAAAGACTTGATTTTTGCTCCGTCTGGTGCATATTCATCGTAATCTACTGTAACGCCATTAACACTAACCTTGTTGCTAAGATTAAATGCTGGCTGGATACCAGCCTTTAATGCAAGACCTGGAGCTACATAAACGTTGGCAAGAATAGGGATGTTAAGATAATCCATCTTCATCTTCGTCCCAGTCTTCTTCGTCAAATCCGAACATGGCGGGATCTACGAAGGCGTCCAGGGCACGGCGTTCTTTCTTTGTAGGGCGACCAGTGCCTCGGGCTCTATCTACGAATCCGCTGATGCGGCTCATCTCCAGGAGCTCGTATTGCTTAGGGTCGGTCACGTTCTTATAGACTCCGAAGAGCATTTTGGCTCCTACGCGCTGCTCTATACAGTCGAGAACCTCGAAAGAGTAGGTGATAGGGGCTTTCTTTACGCTCACCACATCGCCACGCTTGATGATGAAGGAAGGCTTTCTCGTTACGCCTCCTACCATGACGCGGCCATTCTTACAGGCATCGGCAGCAATGCTGCGGGTCTTGTAAATGCGGGCAGCCCAGAGCCACTTGTCTATTCTTGCTGATTCTTTCATTTCTTTCCCAATTTGTTAAACTGGTTCATGGTGATATCGATACCGGCAAGGACGAAGCTCTTGATAATCTCTACACCCAGGTCGATGGCCGGCTGCAGCTGCTTCATGTCTTCCTCAGTATATTTGCCCAGCACCCAGTCTATCTGGCCGCCACGTGGATAATCGTTGCCGATGCCCATGCGCAGGCGGGCATAGTTCTGGCCGATAAGCTGCTGGATATGTCCCAATCCGTTATGGCCGCCGTTGCTGCCGTTCGCCTTCAGTCGGAAAGCACCCAGAGGCAGGGCTAGCTCATCGCTGATAACGAGCAGTCGGCTCTGGTCAATCTTTTCCTGATTCAGCCAATATCTTACCGCATTACCGCTGAGGTTCATGAATGTGGTAGGTTTGAGCAGGAAAATCTTTCTTCCCTTGAGCGTAGTCTCGGCTACGAAGCCATATCGCTTATCCTCAAAATGAATATTGGACGCTTTAGCAAAAGCGTCCAATACCATAAATCCTGTGTTGTGCCTGGTGCCGGCATATTCATCGCCAGGGTTACCAAGCCCACAAATCAAATATTTATCCAATGTTTGATAATGCTTTACTCAGGTTCGTAAAATCTCTAGATGACTCAGTGATTAAGCCTCTGCATCATCAGCAGCCTGAGCTGCGAGCTGAGCGTTACGTGTCATCTTGATAGAGCAAACTACAACAGCCTTGCTTGTAGCCAACTCGAGACCCTCGAATGAGAGGTCACCTACCTTGATGCTCTTACCGATCTTCAACTCAGTAACGTCGATATCGAGGTGCTCAGGAATAACCTGGTAAGGAGCTGTAACGTTGATCTTACGGATAGAGAGGTTCATACGACCACCATCACGTACACCCTGTGCAAGACCTGTCAACTTAACTGGAATACCGATAGTGATAGGCTTCTGGTCGTTAACCTCGTAGAAGTCAACGTGCAGAGGAGCGTCTGTTGTTGGGTGGAACTGGATCTCCTTCATGATAGCTGTGTGGCTCTCACCGTCGATGATGAGGTTGATAACGTATACATGAGGAGTGTAGATGATTTTACGCAACTCAGCGAATGGAACTGCGAATGACAAAGCCTCAGGAGCACCGTTCTCGCCCTTCTTCTCACCATAAAGGTTACATGGAATCAAACCTTCCTTACGCAATGTCTTAGAAGCTTTCTTGCCAAGGTCTGTACGCTTCTGACCTGTTACATTAATCTCTTTCATTTTGTGTTACTCTAAATTAAGTTATTAATAAAAATGTGCCTTAACTCGCCATCACACGGATTAGCTTTGCTTAAAGCGGGTGCAAAATTACTAAAATTATTTGGAATGAGCAAACTTTTTGCCGAAAAACAGGTTTTATATGCAGAAAAAATATTGAAAATACAATTTTTTGCTTAAATAAACTGAAATTTTTGCCCGTTTTCTTGTCTATTACCTATTTAATGTGTATTTTTGCAAGCGTATTAGATAATTTAATAAATGAATCTTTTAAAAACATTAGAGAATGATTAATAGGGATTTGATAAGACGTAAGATTGTGCAGTTAACCTACGCATACTATCAAAACAGCGATCATAACATGGATAACGCTGAGAAGGAGCTGATGTTTAGTCTCTCCAAGTCATACGATTTGTACAACTACATGTTGCAGCTCATCGTTGCCATCACTCAGGAGGCACGCAAGCGCTACGATGTAGATGTGGCTCGTGCCAAGAGAGAGGGTGAGCAGGAACCTTCACCACGTTTCGCATTCAATAAGTTCGCTCTGCAGCTCGAAGAGAACAAGATGCTGCTCGAATGGATAGATGTTAAGCATTCCAACTGGGATGAGGATATCGAAATGGTGCGCAAAGTGTATACTGCGATTACGTCTAGTGATCTCTATGCTGATTATGTCAGCGGTGCTATTGATGAGGAACTCGCCGATCTCGACGAGTACAGCCGCGACCGTGAGGTATGGCGCCGCATCTACAAGCAGTTCATTCAGAATAATGAAGATCTTGATGCATTCCTCGAGGAGAAGAGCCTCTACTGGAACGATGACAAGGATATCATAGATACTTTCGTATTGAAGACTATCAAGCGTTTCGACCCGGAAGCTAAGGCCAAGCAGGAATTGCTGCCGGAATATAAGGATGCTGAAGACAGAGAGTTTGCACGCAAGCTCTTCCGTGCTACCATCCTCAACTGCGATACCTACCAGCGCTATATGAGCGAGGCTTTGCGCAACTGGGATTTCTCACGTCTTGCCTATATGGATGTGATTATCATGCAGATTGCCATCGCCGAGGTGATGAACTTCCCTGGCATCCCGGCTACCGTCACTATCAACGAGTATGTAGAACTTGCCAAGGCGTACAGCACTCCTCGCAGCGGCGGTTATGTTAACGGTATGCTCGACAGCATCTGCCGCGAGCTCATCAGCCGCAACCTCATCCAGAAGGAGATGCCTGAGCGCAAGCAGCATCAGCATGCACAGCACGGCGAACATGCCGGCAAACAGCGCCCAGACAACCAGCACCCAGCCGGCCGTCGTCCGCGCATTCACCGCGCTCCGGGCAAGGGTGAGTAAATAATGGGGGCCTTTCTTGCTGGCCACACCTTATTTATATATAGAACATAAAATAATAATAGATAATACTTTAACGACATGACAAATTTAGTATTGCAAGCAGCTGCCGGTGGTAGCAGCATGAGTTTTCTCATCATGATGGTAGCTATCTTCGCTATCATGTGGTTCTTTATGATCCGTCCTCAGCAGAAGAAGCAGAAGGAAATCCGCAAGTTCCAGAATGCTTTGGCAGAGGGTACAAAGGTGGTTACAGGCGGCGGTGTTTATGGCACTGTTAAGCGTGTTGACCTCGAGGCTAATACCGTTGATGTTGAGATAGCTCGTGGCGTGGTAATCACTGTAGCTAAGGGCTACGTGTTTGCTGATGCAGCTAGTCAGACACCTAATGCATAGTATCAAGAGCATATTAAAAGCTGTCAGAAACTTCCTGTTCAGTGGTCTGAATAAGGAGTTTCTGATTTTTTTGTTCTTTCTCGCTCTCAGCGGCATCTTCTGGCTGATGATGACGCTTAATGAGACTACCGAGAGAGAATTCAATATTCCTGTGCAGCTAACGGGCGTGCCCCGCAATGCGGTGATAACCGGCGAACTCCCTGATACCGTGCATATTACGGTGCGCGATAAGGGGTTCACACTCGTTACCTATGCTTACGGAGGCAAGATTCTTCCGCTCACATTCCGGTTTGCCAATTATGCCGACGAGGAAACGGGAACGGGACAGATTCCGATGGCTGATGTGCAGAAACAGGTGGCATCCCAGCTCTATGGCTCTACCAAACTGATCTCCATCAAGCCGGCAAAATACGATTTCTTCTTCACCTACGGCTCTTCCAAGCGAGTGCCTGTGGTGTTCAGAGGTAAGATTACAACCAGCAAGAGTTATTATCTGGCACATACCGAATTCCTGCCGTCTACGGTTACGGTTTATGCCAACAAGAAGCAGCTCGACCAGTTGGAATCGGTAGAAATCGAGCCGTTCAACATGCGCAACCTGCAGGATACCATTCATCGCAGCGTACCTATCAAGAAGATACGTGGCATGAAGATTGTGCCTCAGATGGTGCGTCTGGCGGTATATCCTGATGTGCTTACCGAAGAGTCGGTCGAGGTGCCTGTTACGGCCATCAACATGCCTGATAACATGGTGCTCCGTACCTTCCCATCTAAAGTGGCGGTAAGATTCACCATCGGAGCCAGCCTCTTCAGAACCATCAAGCCGAGCCAGTTTAAGGTGGTAGTAGATTATAACGATCTGGCTAACAACCCTTCTGACAAGTGCAAACTCCAGTTGCGCAGCGTGCCGCGCTCGGTGAGCAAGGCGCATCTCGAACTGGAAACGGTAGATTATCTGCTGGAACAGCAATGATAGTTGATAATTGATAGTTTATAGTTGATAGTTTTTCTACTATGATGAAGATTGCGATAACGGGCGGTATAGGTAGCGGAAAGAGCTATGTGTGCCGGATATTGGAGAAACAGGGCATCCGGGTTTACGACTGCGATGCTGAGGCTAAGCGGCTCATGCGCACCGATGCCCGCTTGCAGGCTGGTTTGAAAAAGCTGGTGGGCGAGCATGTTTACAGTGCAGAGGGCGTTTTGCAGAAGCCCGTGCTGGCTCAGTTTCTGCTGGCTGGCGAGGCTAACAAGCAGGCTGTCAACGATGTGGTCCATCCGGCTGTGGCGCGCGATTTCGAGCAGAGCAGCTATGAGTGGATGGAGAGTGCCATCCTCTTCGATAGCGGTTTCTACCGCCGTATCCACCTCGATTTCGTGGTCTGCGTAACGGCTCCCATACCGGTCCGCATCCAGCGCATCATGCAGCGCGATCATATCCCGGCAGAGAAGGCGCAGCAGTGGATAGATGCCGTCATGCCGCAGGAAGAGCTTGCTGCCCGCTCCGATTTCGAAATCGTGAACGATGGCGAGCAGGATATCGATGCACAGGTAAGGAAATTATTGGATATCATTAATAATAAAGAATAACAGAAAAGACAATGGAAACAATCCTTTCAATTGCAGGCAAACCAGGCCTTTATAAATTGGTATCAAGAGGTAACAGAAACCTCATCGTAGAAACACTCGATGAGACTCACAAGCGTATCCCAGCTTTCGCTACCGACCGCGTAACAAGCCTTGGTGACATCGCTATGTATACAGACGATGATGAGGTGCCACTCTGGCAAGTGCTCGACAGCGTAAGCAAGAAGGAAGAGGGCAAGCCTAGCACTTTCAACTACAAGAAGGCGCCTGTTGCTGAGCTCCACGCTTATTTTGCTGAGGTTCTTCCTAACTACGATCGCGACCGTGTTCACGACAGCGATATCAAGAAGCTCCTCCAGTGGTACAACATTCTTGCTAAGTACGGCATCACCGATTTCAAGGCTACTCTCGCTCCTACAGAGGGTGAGAACGTAGATGATCGTGCTGAGCAGGTTGCTGAGTAAATCCCGTCATATTTTTTTAGGCACGGATTTCACGGATTACACGGTTTTTTTTCGAGATTATAACTCGTTTTGAGCATGTCTCTATCAATCCGTGTAATCCGTGTAATCCGTGCCTGATTCTTATTCCTCAATCTTCTTCAGTTCCTTCTCAAATCTTCTTCGATACATTTCTCCCGCTATGGTCAGACCGAACGGGAAGGCTAACCAGATGCCCAGAATGCCCAAGCCGCAAGGGAAACCTAGGGTGTAGCCCAGCGGCAAGGAGATGACGAAATAGGCGATGAAGGCATAGAGCACCATCGGCTTCACACAGGCGATGCCACGCAGCGCATTGGCAAAGGTATACTGCAGTCCGTCGCCAAACTGATATACCATCATCAGGATAATCAGCGTAGCCACATACGCCTGCACCTCCACATTATCATTAAACCAGCCACCTATCTGATGGCGAAGCAGGAACACCGGCAAACCCATGCACAGCGAGAACAGCAGGTTCAGCCGGAACCCGTCGTAGGCATTGCGGCGAACAGCTCCGTAGTCCTTCTGACCCATAAAATGGCTCACGCGGATAGCCAGCGCAGCCGCCATGCCCGAAAGCACGAGATAGAAGAGCTGCGAGAGGGTAATCATCACCTGATGAGCCGCCAGCGGAATGGTTCCCAGCCAGCCCACCATCACACAACTCAGCGTGAAGGCAGCCGATTCCATGCCCAGCTGCAGTGCCACAGGCCAGCCCAACCGGTTCATCTCCCTGAAGTCAGCCTTGGTCAGAGAACTGTGCTGAATATCGCGTCTGTATTCCCCGAAATTCTTGCCCGTCATCAGCATGCCCACCATCGCCAGCGCCATCAGAATGCGGCTCACCAGCGTCGAAATACCGGCTCCCAGCAAACCCAGTTCCGGAAACCCCGCCACACCGTAAATCAGTACCCAGTTGCCCAGGATATTGATTACGTTGCCGCCAATCATCGCCCACATCGCCACCTTGGTCTGTCCGAGTCCGTCAAGAAATTGCTTCATCGTGAAGAAGATGCCCATGAAGAGCACCGAGGCGAGGTTTACCAGAAAGTAAGGGCGGATGAGCGAGAGCAGCTCTTCAGGCTGTCCGATGCGCCCCAGATTCAGGTAGAGCACAACGAGGGCGAGGGTGAAGATGATGCCCGTCAGCATGTTGGCACAGAAGGCATTGCGCACTTTCTGTCCGATGCAGTCGGTCCGTTCCTCGCCGTAGAGTCGTCCGATGATAGGAGTGAGTCCGTAGGTGAATCCCATATAGGATACGAAAACGAGACCGAAGATATTGTTCACCAGTCCGGCAGCCGCCAGTTCGGGTGTACTGTGATGGCCAATCATCAGCGTATCAGCAAATCCCAGGATGATGGTACCCAGCTGTCCTATGATGATAGGAATGCCGATAGCCAGCAGTTCCCGGTAGTGATGTTTCCTGTTTGTCGTTATTGATGTCGTATGATTATTCATATTTGCTTTTAATTACTAATCTGTTTCCTTTATTCTGCTTAAGAGCATGCAAAGTTACGGCTTTTTTATGAGAAAACAAAATAATAGGTATAAATTCACGATAAGAAAGGCTGGAAATTCTTTAGAACCAATATTTTTTTGTACTTTTGCAGCCGAATGGCAGAGAAAGAGTATATAACGTCAGCGCAATTTGAGCATGTGTTTAAGAAGATGCATTCCCAATTGTTTTATTTAGCTTATGATATTGTGGGCGACAGGCAGGTGGCTCAGGATATGGTAAGTGAGGTTTTTGTGTCTCTTTGGAAAACTCATCGCGACATAACATTCGAAAAATTAAGAGGTTATCTGTATGTCAGTGTGCGCAACCGGTCGCTCGACTGGTATCGGCAGAAAGCTACAGTCAAACTGATACCGATAGAAGATATCAAACTCCTTGTTACTGCTGATGAATCATGGCAGTATCGTGAGGAGCGGATAGAGCAGATAGAAAGAGTATTACAGACGATGCCCGAGAGAACGCGGCTGATATTTGATCTCTGTTACCGGCAGCGGAAGACCTATAAGGAAGCAGCTGAAATCGTTGGTATTTCTGCAGAAGGAATCAAGAAACAGTTGCAGCGAGCCTTGAAGGAATTTAGATTCCGACTGAAAAAAAACGAATAACCGTGTCCCCTTTTTTATACATATACCGTCTTATTTATATAGATTAATCAAGCAATGAACAAAGATAGTAACATATCGGGCAACGAAAGTCAGGAGCGTATGCCTTCTGTTCAGGAGCAGGGCGAGATTCGCAGTGCCCTGAACCGAATGGATATTGAGGCTCCGGATGCAGAGCAGGCTTGGAAGGATTTGAGTAGTATGCTCAACCTGAACGAACATGAGAACTTGAAAGAACCGGCTGATTTGAAAGAATCTGATGGTTTTGAAGAGGTTTCAGTCCCAGTATCTTCCGATGCAGAGCCTTCTCTGAGGATTCGTATCTCTATGTCAACAGTTCGTAAGACGGTCATTTCTTTGGCAGCTATCATGCTTATCGCTTTTCTGGTTGTAAAAAATGTGGATATTCATCCTACTTCAGAAAACGTTTCAGCCGGAGAGAAACTAACAGAGAAATCGGCAGCATCTGCCGGGAAGAAAGCAGCATCTGCCGTTGCTATATATAATAAGGTGGAAAAGAGGGCAGTACCCCCGACTTCCAACAGTGATACTGCCCTGGAGATGCTGCGGGCAGAAACCGGTAGGGGAAAGAGCCGGCAACTTGTGCTGAACGATGGAACCACGGTATGGCTCAATGCTGAGAGCGCCCTGCTTTATCCTAAGCAGTTTTCGGGCAGCCAGCGCAGGGTTCAACTGAAGGGCGAGGCTTATTTCGAGGTGAAGCACAATGCCAGCTGTCCGTTTGTGGTAGAAGCTGCTTCGCTCGTAGCCACAGACCTGGGAACCGCCTTCGATGTAAAAGCCTATCCGGGCAAATCAACTCAGCTGATTCTCGTTTCCGGAAAGGTAGCTGTGCAGAAAAAAGGTGAAGAGGATCAGTCTGTCGTGATGAAACCCAACCAGATGCTGACTCTTGAAGCTGGAAAGATGCAGATTTCTTCCGTAGATACTTATCCGCTGATACAATGGAAGAACGGGAAGTTCTATTTCCATCATATTTCCCTCCTCGAAGCGATGAAGGAGATTGGCAGATGGTATGGCGTAAAAGTGGTTTTCGAGAACAAGACATGCTTGAACACCCAGATTCATTTCGTAGAAGAGCGGAATACTCCTGTTGATGAAATCGTAGAGCGGCTCAACGAAATCGAGGGAGTAGATATAGAATTATTGAATCAGGAGATAACAATAAAATAAGTCTTTTTTATCCCCGTAATATATGAAAATGCAGAAAAAGTATGCCAAAAGTTGCTTTTTCTGCATTTTTTCTTTCTTTTTGTGTCCCCCTTTCACTTTTTTCTCGTCTTTTTTTAAAATGATAATTCATATATAGTAAGATTGGTACATAAAACATGTAAGTTATGGAAAAGAAACTGAGAAAGAGAGGCTATTCTTGTCTGTTTCTGTCGCTTTTTGCTCTCCAGATGATGGCACAAGGCAACAAGATCAGCTTGCAATGCAGCCAGGCTTCATTGCCATCTACTTTGTATCAGGTCGAGAAAATGTCGGGCTATTACAGAGTGAGTTACAATTACGACCTGTTGAAAGACTATCAGGTTTCGGCAGATTTCAAGGATTTGCCTGCTCCCAAGGCGATAGAAATGTTGCTGGCTTCCACTCCTTTCACCATAAAGGTGGAGGGTTCACGCATCAATGTGGTTCGAAAGAGTACACAGAAGGGCGATGAGAAGCCAAAGGTGAACGGACAGATTCTGGATAGCGACGGAAATCCGCTGATGGGCGTTTCTATTAAGGTTGCGGGTTCTAAAACCGGTACAGTAACCAATGAGAATGGCGAATACGAGCTGCCTGATGTTCCTCAGGATGCCATGCTCGAGTATGCCTATATCGGCATGAAACCTTTCAAGCGCAAGGCTTCATACAAGCACGTTACCATCATCATGGAGGATGATGCCAAACAGCTCAGCGACGTGGTAGTTACTGGTTACCAGACCCTAAAGAAGGAGAATGCTACAGGTTCCTTCCAGACAGTTACTTCCACCAACATCAACAGCCGCTATATGGCGGGACTGCAGCAGAGTCTGGAGGGAAAGGTTGCCGGACTCGTCAATTATGACGGCGACCTGACCATCCGAGGCGTCAGTTCGCTCAAGGCAAGCAGCAGTCCGCTCATCGTGGTAGATGGATTGCCTATCAGCGGCACGCTGGCAGATGTCAACAAGTATGAGGTGGATCAGATCACGGTGCTCAAGGATGCGGCAGCAGCGGCAGTCTATGGAGCCAGAGCTTCCAATGGAGTCATCGTCATCACCACCAAGAAGGCGCAGAAGGAGAAACTTTCCATCGACTTCAATGCCGACATCACTTCTACCAACCGCACCGACTATAATGCCAACGAATGGTGTAATGCTGCCGAGCAGCTGGAATTGCAGCAGTACAACTTCGACTGGGTGTGTCAGCACGAAGATGCCTACAGACAGCTTCTGAAGAGTTACAGAACGCGTGGTCAGCTGATGGCGCCGGCCCTGCGACTGATGATTCAGCACAATCTGGGCGAGGTGAGCGATGCAGACTACAACAAGACCATTGCCGACTGGAGCCGCAACAGTTATCGTGACGAATGGGAAGACCTGATGCTCCACAACCGTTTGCAGCAGCAGTACAACCTCGCCATCCGCACCAAGGGCAAGTATCTGAATTCAAGCGTGATTGTGGATTGGAAGGGTGATAATACCAGTATGAAGAACCAGTATGACAACACCCTCTCCCTGCAGTATGTGGGCAAGCTAGAACCAGCCAAGTGGGTGGATATGGACTTCGGAGTTACGCTGAACAACAATCGCACCAAGAGCCATGCTTACGGCATTTACGACTATAGCAAAGTGACCTCATTCTACGACTATCAGAGCATGTATAATGCCGATGGCACTCCAGCCACGCTCCAGGCAGCCGTCTATCTGGGTGAACCTACGCTCAAGGATCCCTCTTTGGGTCTGAAGGATGAGGGTTACAATGTAATAGATGAGGCCAACCTCAATTTCAGAAAGAGCCGCGAAACCTACACCCGCTCCTATGTTCATCTCAATCTGAAACCCCTGGAGGGACTCAAGTTGAGCGGTATGTTCCTGTATGAGGATGTGAGCGGCAGGAGCGAATCGCTCATCGATGGTGAAAGCTATTCCTCACGCCACATCTACAACCTCTTTACCAGTGGCGGTAAACACTACATGCCGGAAGGAGGAACGCTGGATACGAAGTCGAGCGAGGGCAATTATCTCACCTTCCGTTCGCAGGCCACTTATGATAAGGTGTTTGCCGAAAAGCACGCCGTAAGCGCCATTCTGGGTTATGAATATCGCCAGACCTACGGCAGAAGCGTGCGCAGCTGCCTTTACGGATATGATGAGCAGACGCTTACCAACAATACTGGACTGACGAACTTCGCCGATTTGCTTACTTTGAAGGCTTCTGATCTTGGCTCGATTTATTCTCCTGCCTATATGTTCATCTCCAGTGATGTGGCAGGCAGTACGCATTCCAAGCATCGCTACAAATCGTATTATGCCACCGCCAACTATACCTACGATGGCAGATATTCGGTTAGTGGAAGCTACCGTGTGGACAAGGCCGACCTCTTCGGAGCCGACCCTAAGTTCCGCAGCCGTCCGCTCTGGTCAGTAGGTGCCAGCTGGAATGCGCAGAACGAATCGTTTATGAAGTCGCTCACCTGGCTTGACATGTTGAAACTCCGCCTGAGCTATGGTGTGACAGGAAATATCAATTCCAACTATTCCTCCTATCTTACCGCCAGTATTTCTACCAACGAAGCACATGGTGATAAGCAGGCTACGCTGAAAACCCCGCCTAACGACCAGTTGCGCTGGGAGAAGACTGCCTCTTGGGATTGGGGATTCGATTTCTCCGTATTCTCCCACCGTCTTACCGGTTCTTTCGATGTCTATCATAAGAAGAGTTCCGATGTTCTGGCACAGATCGACCTCGACCCTACCACCGGCTGGTCGTCTCTTTATACCAACAATGCCCAGACTCTGAACAAGGGTATGGAACTGCAGCTCTCTGCCGAGATTCTCAAGGCGAGAACCCGCAGCCAGGTTGGGGTATCTATGGACTTTACGCTGGCTTACAACAAGAATAAGATTCTCAAACTCTATCATGAGCCTACCAGCGGCTGGTCGGCATTGGGCAGCTATCATGAGGGCGATCCTATCAATTCGCTCTATTCCTTTGCCTTCGACCATGTAGAGACCGATGAAGATGGTTATCAGCAGTTATATTGGCGTGCAGCCGACGGCAGCACTTACTGCAATGACCTCTACGCCACCACCTTCAAGGTAGAAGATGTAAAGTTCAGCGGCTCCCTCGATCCGAAGTGGTCAGGCTCCATCATGCCTGTAATCACCTGGCAGGGATTCTCCCTCGGAGCCAGTTTCGTATGGTATGCTGGTCATTATTTCCGTGCTGATGCACAGCGCTGGGATACCGATATAAGTCTCAGCTACAAAGCATCCGTACCGCGCAGTTATCTCGATTACTGGAGAATGCCGGAGAGTGAGCGCTCGGGAGTGTTGGGCAATGGTTATATGATGTACTACATGAATGTGAGCATCTACGACTTGAAATACTGCGATCAGAACGTGGATCATGCCGACTATATGAAGTTGCGCAGTCTCACCTTGGGCTATAAGTTTACCCCCGAGATTTGCCGATTCATCGGTGTTAGCGGTATGAGCATCCGTCTGCAGATGAACAACGTATGCACCTGGGTGCGCAATAAGCGCGGCATAGATCCGGAGCGTGTAGAAGCCTCATCAGGAACTTTAGGCAACAAGATACCGAAGTCATATACGGTGAGCCTGAATGTAAACATTTAATTTCAAGAAAGAAATCAGTAATTTCAAGAAAGGAATCAGTTATGAAAAGAAAAGATATGATCAAGAAGATAAGTAGGGCATGGAAGCCGGCTGCCTGCATGCTGGCCCTTACCTTGTGTGTTTCCTGCGGCGATCTGGACCTGGTGCCAGAGGGGGAGACCACGCTGGATAAGACGGCCGACCTGGAACTGCTGCTCAATCGCAAGACTATCCGTAGCAATCCCAATGAAAATCTGGGCATCCTCGTCAATGAAGATTATGGGTGCGATTTCTCTACGGTAAAAACCCGTCTGCGCAATAAGGAGACGCTCACCTATGCCTATCTGGCTTATGATGAGAGTGTGGATAGAGCTTTGCTCTCTACAAAAGACTACTGCTACACCGACATCTATGAATACGTCAACTATATGAACGTATTGCTCTCCAAGATAGGAAGCAGCAGGGGCAACGAGCAGCAGAAGCCGGTCCTTATCGCTGAGGCGAAGATTTCGAGGGCCTATTATCTCTTTCTGGCAGCCAATATCTATGCTGCGCAGTATGATGCAGCCACAGTGGCAGAGCAGAACGGAATCGCTTATCCTACAGATGCCAATGTAGATCAGAAACCCCAGCTCCCCCTGCAGCAGTGCTACGACATGATGCTCAGCGACTGCAGCGACGAGAATATCGCCCTGCTGCCTACTCGGGGCAATGTGAGCCGCATCACCCGTTGTGGCGGAAATGCAGTCAGGGCGCTTATCCTCTTCCAGATGAAGAAATACGATGAGGCACTTACCTACGCCAGCAAGGCGCTGGAACTCAATTCCCAGATAGAAGACCGCTCCGTCATCAAGACTACGTCACGCTGGGAACTGAAACCTTCCAGCAGCAACAACATCCTGTATGTTTCTCCTCTTTACGATATGAATGAATATCCTAATTATGAACAGCTGAGCTGGGAAACTGCTGCCCTCTTCGAGCCGGGCGACTATGTGAAGGACTATGCCCAGAGTTCGGGTGAACCTTATTGGGACCTTGATTATGGCGAGATGGACTCCGGCATTGAAGGCTGTTTGGAGGCCTATGGCGATGCTTATTGCAATCCTTGGGGCATTACCGTAGAACAGATGATGTATCTGGCTGCAGAATGCAAAATCCGCACCGGTCATGTGCAGGACGGACTCGACCTGGTGAACAAGGTGAGAACCTTCCGCATCGATCCTGACTATTATACGCCGTTTGCTGCTACGGGCGAGCAGGAAGCCATGGTGCTGCTACAGAAAGCCAAGTTCATCGAGTGCATCGGCAGTTACGTCAATTTCTTCGACCGCAGACGCTGGAATACGGAGGATGCGTACAAGAAGACCATCATCCGCGACCTGCGCGACCTGGGACAGTATTCCATCGCTCCCGATAGCAAGTTGTGGGTGCAGCCGTTCCCAGTCAGGGTCATGCAGAACAACCCTACATTCAGGCAGAATTATTAGAATACATATTTTTCTCTCTCAATATATTTTAAATAGGTAGATTATGAATATTTACAATCATTATCTGAACAAAAAAAAGATGTTTTTAGGAATCCTGTTTGTGCTCTCAACCGTTCAGGTTGGAGCACAAGCTTTTAGGGATGAAGTAGAAGACAGCCTGAAAGCATTCTCCGAGCGGAATGCAGCGGCAGCAGACTGGATCAAGACATATAATGCCAGTTATGATTATGCCGTGTTCTTCCCGTTTGACGATGAAAAGGACCCTTTGGCTGGCAAGGACCGTGTCAAGGTGCTGGAAGAGAAATACAAACACCTTTCGGGACAGTTGAAGAAGATAAAAGACACCCGTATCAGACAGTATTTAGGTCATCTGAATGAAGATGCCCGTGTCAATTTTCTTACCCGCATTCTTCCCAAAAACGATGCACGCAGAAAGGAGATGATATCTGGCATTGATGTGAACAACTGGCTGGGACTCTATAATTATCTGCCTCAGCGCGTCATCAAGGCAAGTATAGATGCATCGCTCGATTCGCTTTACGGACATGATATGACGGAATATGGGCTGGCTAAGATGCAGGCGATTTCAGCCCGCGTAAGCAACGCCAGAGTGCGCCACGCGCTGCTCGATGATTGTGCCTGCGATGTGTTGCTCTATGGCAAGGATTATGCAGATATCGACCGCTTCTGGAAACCTTATTGCGAGATGGCAGGCTCCGATTCACTGCTCATCCGCAAGTATGCCGACAAGGTGAAGTCCATCAAGAATACCAAAAAAGGCATGATGGCTCCTGAATTCTCCTTCACCGACCGCGAGGGCAACGTGCACAGCAGCAAGGAGTTCTTGGGCAAGGTGGTTTATATTGACTGCTGGGCTACCTGGTGCGGGCCCTGCTGCCGCGAAATTCCTTATTTGGAAAAGCGGGTAGCCGAATACCAGGGCAACGGAAAGGTGCGCTTTGTCAGCATCTCGATGGATAGCAACCGCCAGGCATGGCTCAAAAAACTCGATAAGGATAATCCTGCATGGGAACAGTTCATCCTTGATAAGGTGCAGGACGAAGCACTCTCCAAGGCTTTTGGTATCAACGGCATTCCCCGTTTTATCCTCCTCAATGCAGATGGAACAATAGCCGACAGTGATGCCTTCCGTCCGAGTGACAAGGATTTCCACCAGCAGTTGGATGCTGTTTTGAACAAATAAATATGACTTCATACATCTAGTCATTATCTGACGATGAATTTCTCGCAGATAGAATGGGGTAGAACGCCGGTTCCGCCTCTTCTATCTGCGAGTTTTTTGTCCCTTTTTCGTAAATATTTTCCTGCAATTGAAAAATCTCCCTTTTTCCTTGGCGATTTCAGATAAAAATCCAATATTTGCACCATAAATCAACTGATAATCAAATTTTTAAACCAAATAAACTATACCGTCTATGAATAGTATTCCATTAGTGTTTTGGCTCATCCCGATAGCCAGCGTTGTAGCATTGGGAATGGCGTGGTTCTTCTTTCGTTCCATGATGAAGGAAGACGAAGGAACCGAGAGAATGAAAGAAATCGCGATGCATGTGCGCAAGGGTGCGATGGCTGCCTTCCTGTTCTGCGGACTCACGATGGGTGCTGTAGGCAGGGCAGCGGGCTCGATGGTTCAGGAGGTTCGTCGCCAGTTCCGTGAAATCAAGGGCATTCTTGCGGGCGAGGCGACTCCGGATTATGGAAGATGTGTGGAAATCAGTACCCGCAGTGCTCAGCGCGAGATGATACTTCCGTCTCTGTTAGCCATCATCATTCCTATCGTAGTAGGTTTGGTATTGGGCGTAGCCGGTGTTTTATGTCTTCTTACAGGCGGTTTGGCAGCCGGTTTCACCCTAGCCGTCTTCATGTCCAATTCTGGTGGAGCCTGGGATAATGCGAAGAAGATGGTAGAAGAGGGCCATTTCGGTGGCAAGGGCAGCGAGAACCACAAGTCAACGATTGTTGGCGATACGGTTGGCGACCCGTTCAAGGATACCTCCGGCCCATCGCTGAACATCCTCATCAAGCTGATGTCGATGGTAAGCATCGTGATGGCTGGCCTCACCATCGCCTTTCTTTAGGAAAAGGCAAGGGGGGACAGGGGACCTGCGATGGAATCGCTGGGAACGGGGGCGCAAAAAGGGCAAAAAGGGGCAGGAAGAGGCTTCCCCCCTTCCTGCCCCCGTTCCCAGCATCGCTGGTCCCCAGCCTTTTTATCGAATAAGGCCCTTCTTTACCTTTAAATGTATGAACTTTCTTCCTCTTTCTGTCCATACGAGGTAGGTGTGGGTGTAGGCGGTGCCCAGTTTCTCCTGTGCCCCATCGCAGTGAGGGTCGGGGTGGGTAGAGTAGCGGGTGCGGCTCTTCGCCAGGCCCATGTGGGCATAATCAGCATAGAGCAGATACTGGCCGCTCTGGTAGTACTGGATATGAAGGGCACAGAGCTGGCGGTTCAACTCCTGTGCCGTGATACCCAGCTCCTTCGCAATCTGCGTGGTGGTATAGCAGGAAACTGAGTTGAGCACATTGTCGGTGTAGAGCGCCTTCGGCAGAAGATGATCCACCTGATTCTCCAACTGGATGATGTTCTCACCGTTCTTGGCGATGCAAACCACCTGTTCGTCTACCACACCGTTCAGCCGACGAATCTCCGTATCCTGTTCTCCGATGAGTTTCTTCTGCTGATCAATCTGCACTTGCTGGTTTTTCAGCAGATTCTCCTTCTCCTTGAGTGTAGCTCTGAGAATCTCTTCAGCATGCCGAATCGTCTCCTCTTCACTCTCGCCCTGCTTTACCGGAATATAACCGCCCGTCTTGCGAATCTGTGGCAGCACCTCGGAAGTAACCCAGTTTTTGAACTTCACCGCCGTTGGAAGCTTGGAGCCAAGAACCAAAGCATAGAATCCGCTCTCGTTGACGAAGAACATCTGAGTCCAGCGTTTAACCTCGCTTCCATCCTTCTTAAAACCTGTCACTACCCATGCCCCTTGTTTTAGGGTGTCATGTGGGTTAACAAACTGATATACAGCGTTATAAGATTTCTTGTACCCCAGTATATCACAGACATCCTTCGCGCAGAACAAGGGTTCTCCGTTTTCATCGGTCAAGGTGCGAATCTTACCGAATTCAGGGTTTTCAAACACGACAGCATTACTTGCTGTTTTTTCATTCTTCATTTCTTCTTTTTTTGTTTTATAATTTTTTTCCATGATATAAAAATGTATTAAAAATTAATCACTGAAGTTTCGCATGTAAGCTCCACACGCCCTGAAAGGGCAGAAGCTCCTAGCCCAGGG
>ENA-ORRI01000598-ORRI01000598.1-human-gut-metagenome-genome-assembly--contig:-NODE-598-length-18329-cov-3.1182_pt1 | contig 18329 bp, 7 predicted proteins | sample MGYA00242172_ERZ509128 | MGnify/ENA primary metagenome ERZ509128 (study PRJEB26280, sample SAMEA2338623) | human gut metagenome | biome: human gut; feature: human-associated habitat; material: faeces... | reverse complement strand
AACCCCCGCCAACAGCCTATTGTACAGTTTACCGTGCCCAATACATTGGCAGCTCGGTACAACGTGTATTGTGTGTTTGCTCCGGCTTGTGCCTATATGGAGGGCGTGGAAGCTGACAGTACGAAAGTGAATTTTTATTTGAATTATGTGCATGAGGATGGTCGGATGTATGAGGACGAGGTAATCGTGGGTGAGGCTCCGACGAATGGCAGTACCATGACGAAGATGTTCGTCACCCAAATCAAGTTGCCTTATGCCAACTATTCGGAATCCCCCTTTTCCGGTCCTGAAACGCAGGATAATGATTGCGTGAAACTGCGTGTGCAGGCGAATGTGGCCCGGAATGAGACGACGAAATATACCCGTACCATGCGGATAGATTGCCTAATTTTTGAACCTGTAATAGAATAATGCGATGACGGACATATTAAAATATGCCATGATGACCATGGCTTTGGGATTTGTTTCCGCACAGGCCGGGGAACTTTCCGGACGCGGAAAAGAGGTGCAGAAGATTTATGTGAGTGGTAAGGTGACGGACGCACAGACGGGCCGTCCCGTGCAAGGCGTAAAGGTGGCTGCCGGAGCGTGGTCTTCTTTGACAGACGAAAATGGTAGGTATAAAGTGCGTGTACCGTCTTATATGGTACAATTGACGCTTTCTTCGGAAGGATACTTGCAGCGTATCGTGCCTTTGCAGGGCGATTCGGTGAAGGAGGTTTCTGTGTACAGTGATGCGTTCCTGACGTTGAAAGGGGAGGATGCCTTTACCAATACGCAAGCCGTTTCATTAGATGATGTGTTGGGGGAACGATGGGGAAGCGATGTGCGTACGGCCACCCGGAGTGCTGTGGGCGGTGAAGGTTCCAACATGTTCATACGGGGATACAATTCATTAAATGTGAACGCACAGCCTTTGATCGTTGTGGATGGTACGATATGGGATACTTCTACGTTGGTGGAGACCGTTCATGACGGCTTTTATGAGAATCCGTTGGCTTTTATTGACGTGAACGACATAGAGTCCGTACAGGTTATCAAGGACGCGACTTCTTTATACGGCAGTAAAGGAGCTAATGGGGTTATCCTTGTGTCGACTAAGCGTGGGCGCAGCATTACGACCCGTATCGCAGCCGACCTGTCTTTCGGTTTCCAACAGGCTCCTAAAGCCATGAGGGTGATGGGGAGCGATGCCTATCGTACCTATTTGAGTGAGATGCTGAAAGGCAGCGGGCAGTCTGGCAAGTGGGCTACGTTGTTCGATGGATATTTAGGAATGAATCCGGCAGCAGCGGACTATTCCACTTACCACCAGCATAATGATTGGACGGATAATGTGACCCGTAACGGCAATATGCAGCATTACGGCATTAATGTGCAGGGCGGGGACGATATTGCCAAGTATTCCATTTCGTTGAGCTATGACGGACAGAAAGGCGTAGTGGAAGAAACGGACTTTTCCCGTTTGAACGCCCGTATCAATTCCGATGTGTTCCTGACCAAGACCTTGACTTTGGCTACGGATGTGTATTTTACGAATCTGAATTATACGCTTCAGGATGACGGGGTGAACGAGACCACCTCGCCGCGTTATCTGGCGTTGATTAAGGCTCCTTTCTTGGTGGGATACAGCTACACTGACGATGGCACTCAGTTGACGAACACGCTGAATGACGTGGATGATTTGGGCGTGTCCAATCCGTTGGCTTTGTTGGCCAATGCCGAGAATACGAACAAACAATACCGTTTCGGGGTGAGTTTGGCACCGAAATGGAACATAACGGACAACTGGTCAGTTGAGGGGCGTTTTAGTTATAGCTTCAATAACTCTAAAAGCCATTATTTTTCCCCGATGGTAGGCGTGTCCCCACAAGTCGTTGGCAATCAAGTGTGGGAGAATACGGTGAAGGACCAGACGGTGACACAGAACAACTTGTTCGGTGAGGCCAAAGTGTCTTATCATAAGTTGATTCACAATGACCATTTTGTGGATGCCTTTGTGGGATACCGCATTATGAATTCCTCTTTCAAGAGTGTATATGAGGACGGTCATAATACGGGAAACGACAAGGTGTCGAACATGAATAATTCTTTGTCTTACCGTACGGTGGACGGCTTGAACACCGATTGGAGTTCCGTGGCTTTGTATGCACAAGGGAAATATACCTATCAGGAACGTTATACTTTGTGGGCGGCAGTTTCCATGGATGCTTCTTCCCGCTTCGGGAAGGATGCTCCCGGAAGTTTCCGGATGTGCGAAGGCACGTGGGGGACGTTCCCGAGTGTAGGTGGCTCATGGTTAGTCACTAATGAACGTTTTATGCGTCCGTTGGCTTTTGTCGACCGTTTGAACCTAAGAGCCAGTTTCGGTATCACAGGGAACGACAACATCGACGGTATGTATGGTTATTCTTATCTTTCCGGAGTGAATTATCTGGGTTCAGCCGTGGGTTTGAAGTTGGCGAACCTTGCCAATTCTGCCTTGAAATGGGAGACGACACGCAAATGGAACGTGGGTGTGGATTTGGCTTTCCTGAACGACCGGTTGGGCATCAGCGTGGATTATTACCAACATCGGACGAAAGACTTGCTCACATGGAAGCAAGCAGATACGGAAACCGGTTTGGAAGATTTCCTGCAAAACGGAGGCGAACTTTCCAACAAAGGAATCGAAATAGCCTTTTCTGCCAAAGTGTTGGATACCAAACCGTTCAAATGGAATACGGAAATAGGCATCGCTCGCTATAGGAATGAAATCACGGCCTTGCCGGACGGGGATTACACTACGGAGATATTGGGGGGAGAAGTCTTGACTTCTGTAGGCCGTCCTGCCGGAGTGTTCTATGGTTATGAGGCTCACGGGGTGTATGCTACGGAAGCCGAGGCGCGTGTTGCAGGATTGAGGGTACAGAATGAAGATGCCTCCTATAGCACTTTTCATGCCGGTGATGTACGTTTTGCCGACTTGCACGCAGACGGGGTATTGGATGATAAGGACAAAACGGTCATAGGTGATCCGAATCCTGATTTCACTGGTTCGTGGGGAAACCGTTTCACGATGGGGCGTTTTGCTTTGGACCTACTCTGTACGTTCAAATGCGGCGGTGATATATACAATTATCAACGGCAGACTTTGGAGAGCATGTCCGGTACGTTCAACCAGACTCAGGCGGTCATGAACCGTTGGCGCTACGAAGGACAGGTGACGGATATGCCGAAAGCGGTGTATGGCGACCCGATGGGGAACAGTCGTTTCAGTTCGCGTTGGATAGAAGACGGCAGCTTTTTCAAGTTGAAGGATGTACGTCTGTCTTATCGTTGGCCTATCAACAACATTTATATCCAAGGCGTAACGTTTTGGGCGGGTGCTTCCAACCTTTTGACCTTGACCAAGTATCTGGGGCCGGATCCGGACGTGTCCATGCAGTCCGGTGTGTTGTACCAAGGTATCGACAATGGATTGTTGAGCCACGGTCGTTCTTATCAAATCGGTGTGAAACTTAATTTGTAAAAACCATGAAGAAGATTTTGAGATATACCTTATTATATATAGGTTTTGGATGCGCCGGATGGTTGTGCGCTTCTTGCAGCGACTTTTTTGAAACGGATTCTGATGCCGTGTTGAAAACCGATGGGCAGCGTTACGAGGACGAAACAGCAGCCCGGGCCGGGTTGTTCGGCCTGTTGCAAGGGTTGCAGGCTGTCGGGGACAATTATGTGATTATGGGCGAACTCCGGGGAGACCTGATGGATGTGACGGAAAACTCCTCTCAGGAATTGCATGACATCTGTGAATTCAATGTGGATGAGGAAAACTCTTACCTGAAAGAACGCGAATATTATGCGTTGATTAACAATTGCAATTATTATATCCACCGCTTGGATACCACTATTACCCGTAGGGAGGCGGATAAGAATTATCCTGTCAAGGTGTTGCGTCCTTATATGGCACAGGCCAAGACGCTCCGAGCTTGGTGTTACTTGCAGTTGTGTTTGGATTATGGACGAGTGAAGTATGCTGACGAAGCCTTTTTGGATGTGAGTCGTCCGGTGGAGATGCGTACATTGGATTTGGATGGTTTGTTGCCTGTGTTGATTCAGGATTTGGAAAACGTGTTGCCTTGGATGGTATCGGATGACACGCCGACAAGCAACGGCTGGGTGATGGGAAATGCAGATCCTGGTTTTGCCGGTTCCGTGCGATACGAGAATTATACGGCCAACCAACTGATGTTGCCAGTACGTTTCGTGTTGGGCGAACTTTATATGTGGAACCGTGATTTCTTGAAAGCGGCGCAAACATATTATGACCTGATATATTGGAATCGTTTGACGACATCTTCTTATGCAAATTCCTACAATGAGTCCACGTTGTTGCCTGCCGGAATGAATTGGCCGACACAGTTCTCAGGGTTCGCGTATTCCGACATTTTGACAGCTATTCCTTTTACTGACGAATATGCAGGGAATTCTTCCGGATTATCCAAAATGTTCAATTCTTCGTATGTTCTGGCTCCTTCCCAAACCTTGATTGATTTGTTCAATGGACAGGCTTATACCATCAACACCAAACCCGTGAACGGAGACTTGCGTGGAGAATACGGTACATACGTCCGGGAGATGAAAACCGTGAACGGGAGTGAGACGGAACGTCCGTATGTGGACAAGTATAATTATATGGAAGCCAATGACAACGCTTACGTTGTCTTGTGCCGCACGGCTTTGGTTTACCTGCGTTATGCCGAGGCCGTCAATCGCTTGGGAAAGCCTAAACTGGCATTCTATGGTGTGCTGAAATATGGCCTGAACAAGGATACTTATGAAATATACAATGACCTGTTGAAAGACGAATTGACCGGTGAGCCTTGGATAGATTTCGGGCTTACGTATTCGGGAAATGTGGGCTTCTTCTCCGGGAACTACGGTTTACACGGGCGTGGTTGTGGGCAACAGAACCTGCAGCTTGACCCGACGTATGTCATCGAAGAATGTGCTACGGCCGAAGATACCCTGCGATTCGTGGAGGACGAACTTCTTGCGGAATATGCCTTGGAGACGGCATTGGAGGGTAACCGTTTCCATGACCTGATGCGCATTGCCCGTTATCGGAACGATCCTTCTTATTTGGCAGACAAAGTGGCGGATAAGTTTGCGGGGAGCGGACGCGAGGCTATACGCGCCAAACTGAAAAATCCGCAGAACTGGTATTTGCCTACGACGGTGAAGTTTGACGGAAAATAAAAAAGGAGGATGTATGAAAAAGATGATATTATTGTGCGTTTGCCTGGCCGGACTGAATGCCATGGGGCAGCAGCGTGTGTTTAAGCATCCCGGCATATCCTATACACAGGCTGACATCGACAGGATGCGGGCCATGGTGGATGCCGGTCAAGAACCTTATTATTCGGCTTTCCTTGAATTCAAGGAAAGCCGTTACACGACTTATCGTGACTATGAACGTCCTTTGCCTGTCCACGAAGGGCAGCCTGTCATTTGGGATAATCCTAATTTGTGGTTGGATGAGTTCGGACAGGTGGCTTTCCATAATGCCATGATGTGGAAGCTGACGGATGAAACGTCCTATGCGGACAAAGCCGTGGCCGTGCTGAACCGCTATGCTCCCGTACGTAGTATTAAACCTTATGGGACGAATTGCTTGGATGCTTCCAAGGCTACCATGCTCATTGAGGCTGCCGAATTATTGCGTGATTATGAGGGATGGAAACCCGAAGACCAACAGGGGTTCAAGGATTTCCTGGTGAGTCCCGGATATAGTACAGTGGAAGATTATTATGCCAAATACTCCTCATCCGACACGTTGGAAAACCGTGTGACGGTGTATTGGAATATTTTTCAAGGTGATCCGGGACGACATGGCAACCAAGGCTTGTATGGTTTGCGTACCCTGATGGCCATGGGTATCTATTTGGACAACGATACCATTTACGAGCGGGCTTACCGAAAATTGTTGAGTCTGTCCCATCGTCAGGATGACCTGCCTTATCCTAAAGGGCCGAAAATACCGCACGGTGTTCAGTCACACGTGAATGATGAATACTATATCTTATATGACGCAAGCAAGATTACGGTGGGCGAGGAGAAAGACTATGGTTATGACGATGAGTTGAAGTATTGGATTTGGGAGAACGGCCAGTGTCAGGAGGCTTCGCGTGACCAAGGGCATATCATGGACGGCATGTGTAATATGGTGGACATTGCCCGTACGGCATGGAACCAAGGCGATGACGTGTTTTCTGCCTACGGCGGGCGAATCTTGCAGGGCATCACTTATGCAGCCAAGTACAACTACGGTTGGTATAACCGTGAACAGATGAAGAACAAGTATTGGCCGGAAGAAGAACTTTTTGAGCCAACGGTGGAGAATGGGCAATTCATCCGCCGCATGGCGCGTTGTGCCCGTTGGGAGGGCCTGAAAATCAATCCATGGTCGGAAGGAAACCAAACGGATTGGACGAGAGGGAAGCAGTTCCACAGTCCCGGTACGATGTGGATGCAATATAAGGTACGTATGGGATTACCGGCAGATAGTTTGCTTTGGGTACAGCGTGCTTTCGATGTGAAGAAGGCGGAGGATGGCAGCATGCCCGGAGGTTTTTTGGATTACCGTACGGTTTGGATGGCCGGAGATGGCGGGACATTTGTGGATGGTCGGCATGTGTCTGGGCTTCCGGCCTTGCCTGGAACGATACGGGCCGTGGATTATGACTTCTATAGTTTGGCCGCAAACGGTGAAGGGCTGACTTACCATGACAAAGGCACGGAAAAATGTAAGTTGTATCGTACGGACGGTACCGTGGAAATAGAAACGGTAGGCGATAGCTATGTCGTAACCGGGATGGAAGATGGTGAATGGATGAGCTATAGTTTTACCGTAGCCAAAGACGGGTATTATCGCATTTGGGCCGATGCTGAGGTGTCGGTAGTTGGAGGCGCACTGTATGCCGCAGTGGATAATGGCACGGCTGTTGGGGGCGAATTGCCTGTGGGACAAGGATTCCAAGAACATGAGTTAGGTGTGTTGAGGCTTCGTGCGGGTGCCAGTGTGTTGCGTATGACCGTAAAAGGAACGGATAATGCAGTCCGTCTGCGTTCTATCCGTGTGGAGGAGACAGCCCGTCCTTCGGAAGAAACCGATTATGTGTGGAACTCCCGTGATTATTCTACTCCTATAGGGAAAGGGGAAATCCTGACAGACCAGAGTGACAAACTTTTGGTTTCCAATCGTTATGCAAGTGAACTTGTACCGACTTTTACCGTGGTGGGCGAACCTATGGCATATCATATAACTTCGGATAAATTGTACTTGGCTATCCATGGTATGAATTTGAACATGGTGGCGTTCCAAGAAGCAACCTATCGGTTACCCGGAGGAATGGATGACGAGACGAAGGCCAGTACGAGCGGGCAGGCGGCAACCTATTCCGTGAAAGGATGCGGAGCGGGCGGAGACGAACAGTTGTTCGTCTGGCAGTTGGATTCTTCTGCCAACCGCCGTATCGAGCCTTTATTGGGGGATTGCTATGCGGAAGGCGTGGAGGCTTACACATTGAAAGGTTTGTGCTTTGCCGTGAATGGAGAGTCGCTGTATAAAGACACGAGAATAGATGACATTGGCTTTTATACCTTGGAAGAGTTGATGGCACGCTACGGTGAGGATTTGAAAGATACTCCTCTTACTGTGCCTCGCATATCAATGGAATGTGAAGGTTCTCCTGCCGTTTACCGTATAGACGGTACTCGCGTACCGGTGGATACCCGGCCGGATTGGCGCGTGGCCTTGCCGGGCGGAATCTATGTGGTGGACGGTAAAAAGTTGGTTTTGCCATGAGGTACGGAATTTGTGGAACAGTAAATAAAAGATATGATATGACACACAGACATTTTTTGCGTGGCTTGTTATTGGTCTTACTCAGTGTTTGGGGCATGAAGGCAGAAAGTGCCGGATTAGAGGAAAATGGCGAAAAGTCGTTTGTCCACCCCGGTATCGTTGTCACGAAGGAGAGCGTGTCCCGAATGAAAGACTATATTGCTCGTCGGGCTTATCCTGTGTATGAAGGTTTTCTATTATTGAAATCTTCGCCCCGAGTAGGAGAGGCATATAAAATGAACGGCCCTTACCCTTATATTTCGCGCGACCATCCGGATTACAAGTACACCTCGAATGGGATGAGTTCGGATTTCAGTGCGGCCTACGAGGATGCCCTGATGTGGGTGTTGACAGACAACCGGATGTATGCCCGTAAATCGATGGATATCCTTTCGGCTTATGCTTCTACCTTGCAAGGAATACCAGAATCGAACGACCGCATGCTTTTGGCAGGCTTGGAAGGATTTAAGATAGCCAGTGCCTTGGAAATACTGAAGCATACGGACTCCGGAATCCCTGGGACCGAGATTGAAAACGTCGTGGCTATGTTGAAGGAACATTTTCAGCGGGCAATGGACGATTTTTATGCCATGCCGGCCTGTACCAACGGAAATTGGGGCTTGATCGTGACGAAGGCTTATATGGCAACAGCCATCCTGACGGATGACAGGGAAATGTATGACCGGGCAAAGGACTTTTACCTGGACGGGGAGGATAACGGCACGATTCGGAACTATATCGACGGTGAGACCGGACAGCTTCAGGAGAGCGGGCGTGACCAACAGCATAGCATGTTGGGACTGTCGGCCATGGCGATGGTGTGTGAGGTAGCTTGGCATCAGGGAGATGACCTTTATGGGTTGTTGGACAACCGTTTCTTGAAAGGGTGCGAGTATGTGGCACGTTACAATTTGGGCTACGATGTCCCTTACAAGGTATGGAAAGATGTGACAGGAAAATACAGCAACTGGCCGGTCATATCGGAAAAAGGACGAGGGGTGATACGTCCCATCTTCGAGGCTCCATTCAACCATTATGTCCATCGCCGTGGGTTGGAAATGCCCTATACGGAGGAGTTATTGGAGAAGTTCCGTCCTGAGGGTTTCAATCCCGAAGGTGATTGCGGGTCTTTATTGTTCTATGAGGCTGCTCCGTTGCCTGCTCCCGAAGGTCTGGGACATTTGGATGAAGACTTTGCCCGTGCGGATGCGACGGTGGCCGGATGGACGGCTGTGACTTCCGGCGTGGAGCTTGCTGTGGATGACGGGTGTATGGTGGTGCATTGTGCCAAGCAGTCTGACGGTTCCTATCGCGGGGACATCAAGTTGACGGGAAAGACTTTGCTTGATGGGCGTAACTGGCCTGTGTTTGCCATCAAGGTGGACGGCGCGGAACCTGACCGGATTGCGGTGGACACGGAACGCGGGCCTTTCGGCAACGGTTACGGTAAGTGGACCGGTCGTATCGGGGACGACGTGTATTATTGCGACCTCCGCACGAGAAATTTCGGTGCGGATAACCGGTTGGGCAGTGAAGACCTATGGGAACTTTCGCGGTTCGGTTTGAAAGTGGCGGGATTAGTGAATGATGTTTATCGTGTGGCTTGGGTTAAAACATTCCGTAGTGTGGAAGAACTGGAAAACTTTGTTACGGGAGTGCCATCAATACAAACCGTTGCTGATGTGCGTTATGATGTACATGGGAGCGTGCTTCGTCTGTGGGCAGACGGGGCATTGCTCGATTTACGGCTATATTCGGCTGATGGTAGCCTTTGCAGTATGTTGGGTGACAGGTGTGGCAAGACGGAAATACACCTGCCGGGGCGTGGGGTATTTGTCTTGCGTTGGAGTGACAACGGTAGGCGATGCCGTTCATTGAAGGTTTGCATGGGGGATATGAGATAAATGTAAGAATGGGTGGTAAAGTGCTATTCTTTGTCGATATAATTCAATGTATTGGTTGAGGCTTTCCCTTACCTTTGTAACAAGGTAATCCGGTTTCTTTTATCAAATTGAGAAGGAGCACCAATAATTATCTTGATTTCTAATTTTTAAAATTAACCACAATGAAAAAACAATTCTTTCTATCTCTCTTCATGTGCGTGGCCTTGTCGCTGCATGCACAGACGGACATGACGGAGCGCATTGTCAATCCCGGCTTCGAGGAGGAAGCTACCGGTTGGGAATTTAGGATGATGGGACGACAGGGGAACAATACCTTTCCCTTGAAAGTAGGCGATTATTATGTCGAGACGTGGAGCGGGGGAGACCATGTGGGCGATGGGCAAATTAAACAAGTTGTCACAGATTTGCCAACCGGGACTTACACCGTAAGCGTTGTTGCGCAGAACATCAAAGAGAGTAATCCCAGTGCTAAGCAGACAGGGGTATGGGTGTATGCCAATGATGACAAAACAGAAGTGAATCTGCCTGATAAGTATGAAGTGAAGACCACGACGGTAGATGGTACATTGGAGTTCGGGTTCCTTGTGCAAGGGGCAACGGGGAATTACGTATGTGTGGATGATTTTCACTTGACTCTTGAAGAACCAACGGAAGAGACTTATGAAGTTTTTCGTGAAGAGGTGGGCAAACTTATCACAGAAGCCGAGAGTATCGACAAGCATCTTGACACTCCCGAACAGAAAGCGCTTGATGCCGCTTTGGCTGACGGGAAAGCTGTGGTAGACGGGACTTCTACTAAGGATGTGACCGAGGTGTATGCTGCATTGAAGGCTGCCATTTACAATTACCGGCTTGCGTTGGCTTCACCCGAAGAACCGTTGGAAATGACTTCCAATATGTTGAATCCAGATTTTGAGGACGATACCAAGGGATGGGTGTCTACTGGGTTCGGCACCCAAGGCAATGACGTTTTTGTGCTGAAGAGCGGTTCCTATTATTGTGAAATTTGGAATGGTGGGGCAAAAGTGCCGGATGCTGACATCTACCAGTTTGTAGAATTGCCCAACGGGAACTACCGGCTTACATTGTCGGCTCAAAACATTCAGGAAAGTAATCCGGCCATTGTACAAACTGGTGCTTATGTGTATGCCAACAATGCGAAGAAAGAACTGAACCGAACAGCTCAGTACACGCTCGATTTCGTGGTAGTGGACAATCAGGCTCAAATAGGAGTGAACACAATAGGATGTACCGGAGACAAAGTGGCTTTTGATGATTTCCATATTTATTATACGGGATTCGATGCCGATGTCCAGTTTGCGGAGTTCAAGCAGATGATACAGGAAGGAGAAGCGTTGCTCGCTTCCTACCAGCATGCCGACAGTCTTGCCGCGCTGACGAAGGCCGTGAAAGAAGCCAAGGCTGTGACTGATGTGGAAGACATCGCGGGTTATGCAGCCGTTTTGCGTGCGGCAATCAATGCCTCGCAAACCAGTGTGGGGGATTATGCTTTCTTCTTGGAAGCCATCCAAAAGTCGGAGAAGGTGCTTGCCGAAGGATTGGCTAACGGCGCGGACGGGCTGAAGGCGGCCATCGACAAGACTGACGGGCTTTACAAGGCGGCCAAGAGTACAAGGGAAGAAATAGAATTGTTGGTCAAGGAGTTGGCTCAAGCAGAATTGCTGTATTATGTGGCCAATCCTTCGGGTGATGTGCCGGGGGTGGTGACATCGAGTTTCATTCCCCGTGGTGCCGTCGGAGCTTTGGGACGTGTCACCGTGAATGGCATGGAAGAGAAGGACATCAAGTTGCAGGGCTATTGTTGGGCCACCCACAAAGAACCGACTTTGGCAGACAATTATGTGACCGAAGGGGAGCAAGTGTTGAACTATCCCGGTCTCATTTATATCATGGAACCTTTGGAACCGGCCACAGTATATTATGTACGTGCTTTTGCCATGACACAGGGTAATGCTGTGGGATACGGTGAAGTGCGCAAAATCATAACGCTTCCCATGGGGAACTGTACTTGGAGTTATGCCAACAATGGGGAACCGGCAGATAACGAACGGATTAGTAATGCGTGTCGCGAGGCGATGGATTACTACAACAAATGGACGAGCATACGGGATTATGGGATTACAGTGTCTTTTGGTGCCGGCACTCCGACGGCAGAATGTAGTTATGGGGGATGGATGTCGGTAGGACCTAACCCTGCATACCAACGCACTGGAACGGTAATGCATGAATCCAATCATGGTGTGGGAGTAGGTCAACACGGACGTTGGTGGTATGAAGAACTCAAGGCATCTACCAAGTGGCAGGGTTTGTATCCCACCAAAATGCCTAAAATCCAGTCCGGTGTATGGTGGCAAGGTGACTTGGCCAACCTTATTGTGGAGTTTTTGACCAACGGACAGGATTTGTGTAACGGTGATGGCATGCACATGGGGCCTTTCGGCATCAACGGAGCCGGTGCGGACAATGGCACGCGTTTGCTTTATATCGCCAATGCCTTGCAGACGTTTGGACTGGGGGTAGACGGCTTGCCTCCTTCCGGTGGTTCGCCCACTCCTTATTATATATTCGAGAGCGAGGATGATGTCAAATACTATATCACGAACGAAGATGAGGCTTACGGACGCGGAACGGCTTACCTGACAGAGAATGCGGACGGCACGTTGGCTTATCGTGCTGTTTCTACGGACGAATTGGTTGGTGACGATGCCTACGCCTGGTATCTTGTATTCCAACCCCAGACATGCTATTACCTGTTGCGCAATGCCAAGTCGGGTAAGTATTTTACTTTCAAAAGCGGTACCATCAAGACCGCCGAAGTGGCCGAACCCGGAGAGAATGAAAGTTTCCACCTGATGAGAGGCCGTGTTCCGGTTATTTTGGGAGCGGGTGAACATTCCATTAATACCAAGGGGTATTGGATATGCGAAGGCAAGCGTAGGATTGAGACTCCTCCGGCATTGCAGGCCGAGGCAGACGGAGAGATAAAGACGGCTTCTTCGCAGGATTTCAGTAATGCGGCAGCCAACCAACGTTGGGTCATCCTCACGGCCGACCAGTTGCGTTTGGTGGACGAAGGTAAAGTGGCTTTGAACCGTGAGAAGCTGCGCCGTTATGTGGCCGGTGCCAAGGAGATGATGGACGTTCCGCATCATGATGCCACGGACGATGCTTCCGGTAGCTTCACGGCCTTGACCCAAAAGATGGAAGCGGCAGTGGACAAGCTTACAACCGTAGAAGAACTGGATGGTGCCATCCGCGAGATGTACACGGGCATCACTTCGTTCATGACGAACACGGTGCTTGACAACCTGTCGGCCTACGACCTCTCTTTCCTGATTGACAATGCCGGTATGGAAAGCCTCGATGGTTGGGAATGCGCTCAAGCCGACGTGCTTCTTTTCACGAACGGGCTGTGCAATACTTCTTCGACGTTCGACATGTATCAGACGTTGAAACAAATGCCCAAAGGGGTGTATCGTGTCGGGGTACAGGGTTTTGAACGTCCGGGTGCCTATTCCCAAGTCGGTAAGGATTATGTTTCCGGCATTGACAACGTGGCCGCAGCTGTTTATTTATATAACAAGTCTTCCAAGATTAACAATATCATGGCAGGAGGACAAGAGAAAAAGTTGGGAACGGCTTCTCAGGTCTTGACGCAGGACTTGTACATTCCTAATAATGTGGCCGCAGCTGTCGATTATATGGAGGAACATCTTTACGACAATACGCTTGTCGTAGAAATCAAGAAAGATGTAGAAGACATGAAAGTGGGCTTGAAAAACACCAAGGTGGTTCCTTCCGACTGGATTGTGTTCGATAATTTTAGCCTTTTCTATTACGGAAGTAACGTGACCGAAGATGATGTGACCGGCATCAATGATGTGGAGGCAGACACGGTGGTTGAAGGAATGCAAGGAACCTATGACCTTTCGGGGCGTGCCATTTCGAATCCTACCCGTCCGGGAATTTACATTGTAAATGGTAAGAAGGTTGTGGTACATTGACGAGGGTAACAAGTACAAATATTCCGGGGATGCCAAGAACGGCATCCCCGGTTTTTAGTATTGGCAAAAAATGGATGCTTCTTATGGGGCTTTTTCTATTTCCATGGCCGCCCCGCCGGAAGCTTGCAATTCTAGTTTGAGGGACTGGCCGCCTTTGATGGTCTTTTGTCTGGTGGCAACCTTGGTACGTGTGTCCAAATCAGGGTCATCCTCGTAAAGTGTCACCACATACTTCTTTCCCCGTTGCAGGAACTCCGTGGGTAACGAGAGTGTCCGTGCGTCCATGCCGTTCATGACTCCCACGAACCATTTTTGTCCGCTGCGCCGTGCGATGGCTACGTACTCGCCGATTTGCCCGTCTATCGGGTAGGTCTCGTCCCATGTGGTCGGTACGTGTTTCCAGAAGTCCAGTTCCTTTTCGCCTCGGTAGAGTTGGGGCGTGTCGTACCAATAGAGGAAAGTGATGGGACTGTAATACACCACAGGCATGGCCAATTGGTGGCCGTGTGTGGCTTTTACCCGGTTGTTGAAGTAACAAGGCGTGTAGTCTGCCGGTCCGGCAAGGAAACGCGTGAAGGGTAAGGTGGTGTTGTGCCGTGCGTCGGGCATGGTTTCGTTACCGGCTATGCCTTCCTGTGTCATCAGGTGGGGCAGGGTGCGGCTCAATCCCGTGGGGCGGTACTCGTCATGTATGTCCACCATGATGCCATAATCCGCGCATTTGCGTACGGCGTTATGCAACCAGATGGTCCAGAATTGGTTGCCCACTTGCACGAAACCGAACTTGATGCCTTTGATGCCCCATTTTTTATAAAGGGGAAGTATGTCATCTAATTGTTGGATTAGGGCGCGTTGGTTCACGTAAACCCATACTCCGATGCCTTTTGTCGCGGCATAGTCGCAAAGTGCTTTGAAATCTAGATCCTTACCTTCGGCCACTTTTGTGGCATCACTGTTCATGAACATCTCCGGCCCATACCATCCGGCATCCAACTCTATGTATTGCAGGCCTCGTTCGGCTGCGAAATCCACAGCCGCCAACGCGTCTTTTTGTTTTAACCCACAGCGGAATGCCTTGCCGGGTTTAATCCACGAAAGGTCTCCTTGCAGCGCGCAGGGATCGTTCAGGTTCAGGTAGATATGGTTGTGGGCAATCAAATCTACGGGGCGTTCTGCCGCCATGATGACGCGCCAAGGCGTATCGTAGGGCGAGATGACATCCGCGCAGTCATACATGTTGGCCGTGACGGTGTTCGGCCGGGAGGGGGAAAGTCCGAATTTGGTACGCACATAATCGCGCATGCGGGCTTCGCCCAAGGACACGGTCAATCCGTCCGGCAGCTTCATGGTCAAGGGGCGTTCGCTTTCTCCGTCCCATCCCTTTAGCGGCAGCAATGTGATGGGGGCCTGTGCCCACGGTTCATAGTAGGCCATGGTGCCTTCGGGCATGGCAAATTCGGTCAGTTCCTTGGTGATATGCAGGAACAGCCCGTTGGTGGTGGAGGGGAAGTGGTAGCGGAAGGCCACACCTTCGTTGTAAGCCCTCACCTCCACGTTCATGAAATAAGTACGGGAACGGTCATACCCGTCCGGTGCTTTTTCCGAAGGGGCTTCTCCTTTCCTGAACTTGACACACAGGCTGCGGTAATGGTCGGGGATTTCTGCCCGTTCGCCATATAAAGGTTTCCATGTCTCTTTGTGTTCGGCAGAATCCACCCCGATAAAAGTCAGGTTGTCGCCCCACTGCTTGCAATGGTCGTTAGGAATGCCTAATGCGCTTTCCAGTAATTTGTTTTCTATGTCTACTCCCAGGCCGGATTTCCCTATAATTTTTTTCCCCTTATATGATAAGGTATAAGATAGCCGGGTTGTACCGTCCGAATCCTCTTGCGTGAAGGTGAACTCATAATTACGGTCGGGCGACCATAGTTTGTAAGTGTGTGGCGAGGCCCATCCCGAGGTGGCCAACCACAACATGCACAAAGAAATGAATTGTTTTTTCATTGATGGTAAAATTTGATTTTTAAGACCTTGTTCATATCCTAATACGATTGGGAACGGCAATTCACTTACGCCAAACTGAATTTTTTTTCTTTTCGAGTCAGTATTTTGCGGTTTTCAATCGTATTAGGATATAGAAGCGTTTAATGATTTAGATATAAGATGAAAAAGTTTTTTGTTTGTGTGGGAGGACTTTTCCTCTCCTTTTCGCTGTATGCGCAGCAAGTCAAGCATCCGGCCTTGCTGTTTACAAAGGCGAGGGTGGAAGCGGCCAAGTCGAGGATGGAGTCGGATACCTGCATGGCCCGTTGTTGGGAGGACATCCGCAAGGTGGCCGACGGGGCTTTGAAAGGAAATAATTTCCGGAGGGCGGATTACCTCTCTTTAGCTTACCTGATGACCGGCGACCAACGTTATGCCGACCGTTTGAAGTCCATTTTGCAATCGTTGACGGATGCAAAGACATGGGGAAGCGAGGAAATGCTGTCGCGGAAGCCCGTATGGCGGTCCGATTTGGGACTTTCCCACAAATGCCTGATGTCCGCTTTGGCGTATGATGCCATCTACGAGACCTTGTCCGGACAAGAACGGAAAGATTTGGCAGAAAAGTTGCTTCGTCTCGGGTTGGAACCGGCTTTGGGCGACTGGGTATTGGAACCCACGCGTATCCATACCCTCAATTCCATGGGACATAACTGGTGGACTTCTTGCGTGTACAATGCGGGCTTGTTGGCTTTGGCGTTGCAGAACGAGCTGCCTCAGGCCCGCGAGTGGGCGGCAACCTTGAATGAGGTCATGCCCGAATGGTTCGGTTTTGCCGGGGACGTGTTGCAAAACAAGATGAAGACGTTCGACGAGGCCGGAGGCATGTACGAAAGCCTCAACTATGCCAATTTCGGCATACAGGAAGCTTTGCAGTACAGGATAGCCTGGCAGAACGCGCATCCCGGACAGAAGGCCTCTCCCGTGCCGCAACTGGAAAAGCTGCCCGATTATTTCCTGCAAGTTTGTTATCCGCGTACGGGCATCCTTTATGACATCAATTTCGGTGACAGTCATAAGAATGTGACGGCAGAGTCGAGCATGATGCTCTTGTATGCCTTGGGGATACAGCGTCCGGACATGTTGTGGTACTTCAACCAAGTACAGGACGGGCAACATCGTGACGGTTATTTCCGTAACCGCCCCATGGGGTTCCTGTACATGCCGGACGTGCGGAAGGCACCCGAAACACCGGATTTGCCGACCTCATGGCTGCTGAAAGATTTCGGATGGGCCATGATGCGCGATTCATGGAAAAAGGATGCCACGATGTTGGCCGTCAAGAGCGGGCATACATGGAACCACTCGCATGCCGATGCCAATTCGCTCATACTTTTCCATAAAGGCGTGGACATCCTCAAGGATGCCGGGAATTGCAGCTATCCCAATCCGGAATACCGGGGATATTTCTTCCAAAGCGATGCGCACAACGTGGTGCTTTTCAATGGAGAAGGGCAGTCACGGGAACAGCAGTATGAAGGCTCTTATCTGCGCGGTAGCCTGCACTGTCTGATGGATAACGGGCAGGTGAAATATGTGTTGGCCAACGGTACGGGGCCGATGGCGGACAAGTTCAGCCGGAATTTCCGCCATTTCCTCTGGATGGATAAAGTCATTTACGTGATAGACGACATCAAGGCACATCATGCCGGGCACTTCGAATGGTTGTGGCATTATAGCGGAAAAGCCGTGAAACGGGGACCGGACTTGACCGTCACGTCGGATAGCGTGTCTGTCGTCATCCGTCCGCTTTATCCCCGTCTACTGGCCCTGTCCGATTTCGTACATGACTATCCAGAAGATTTGTATTGGGAAGTGAAGACCGGACCGACGGAAGACTTGAAAGGCAAAGAGGAGTATTATTCATTCCATTTGCCCGGTGAGCATAAACGCATCAAAGGGATGACCGCCATCATCCTGAAAGACCATCCTGAAGACAAAGACCTGCCTTATATGGAGAAACGCGAAGGCAAGGACTGGATAGGGCTGCGGGTGCGTCGCGGAGGCAAAGTGACCGACATGTATATCAACCAACAGGCCGACGGCAGGTTGATGCACAATAATTCATGGATTGAGGCCGACGGGTGGACCACGGATGCCTATATGTTCACCGTGACGTATGACGAAGGGGCAGACCCGTCTACGGCCGGGGACATTTTCGTTTGCTATGGCAGTGCCCTGCGCCGGGGCGGCGTTTCTTATTATTCTTCCTTGTCGAAGCTGTTCGTGATACAGCATGCCGAAGGCAAGGAGCTGGATGTGCACGTACAAGGACAGCCCTACGTGCGGGCTGTTTTCCATGCAGGCTCGCGTCCTTCATCCTTGCGGGTGAACGGACATGCAGAAAAGGTGGTCTATGAGGAAGGGAATGTGATATTGAAGAAACAGGTTAAATCATAAAAAACATAGATAGATGAAACAAAGAAAATGGTTATGTAGTTTGTTGTGTGCCTGTGCCACTATGGCTTT
>ENA-ORRI01000590-ORRI01000590.1-human-gut-metagenome-genome-assembly--contig:-NODE-590-length-18442-cov-2.9795_pt1 | contig 18442 bp, 15 predicted proteins | sample MGYA00242172_ERZ509128 | MGnify/ENA primary metagenome ERZ509128 (study PRJEB26280, sample SAMEA2338623) | human gut metagenome | biome: human gut; feature: human-associated habitat; material: faeces... | reverse complement strand
TACTCTTCCGGTAGTGCCTTCCACGATGTCTCCTCCTTCGGGATAGAAGCGGAGGTCGAGTTTCGGTTTACCTTTTTCGGATTTGAAATATCTTCGCATCGGTCTGAGCGTCATGTCCTTGGTGTAATCTCCGGGAGTTTTTGGATGGTCGAACACCGGGAATACGCGCGAATAAATCTTATCATAGTCCCGGAAAAAATCCTTGGCCATTGATTTAAAGTAGAACATCAGTTCCGTCCACTTGGAATGTGGGTGTTCATATTGCCCGAAGTTCAGCATCCAACGGGTATATGCCCTTAATTCATAATATCCGGCATATAGGGAGTCGGTGAGCGTGAAAGCCCCGTGCCCCGTTCCGTCCGGCATTTCCACCTGTTGCCGTTCTACCAAGTAACCGTCGGGAGTGAGCAGTTCTACATATAATATCTTACTGAGGTCGGTCAAAGTCTGCCGGTCTGAGCGCGTGACGTATGCTTTGTACCATATCGTGTCGCCTACGAAATAGCAGGTGTTGTCGATGTGGAGAAAGACTTTTTCTTGGGGAATGGCCGTACCGAATTTTTCTACTTTCTGGCTTAAGGCCTCCGGGGTGGCAGAGGTTTGCGCTGCGTTTTCCCCTTGCCCCCATACGAAGAGAGAAGAGCAAAATGCAATACCGAGTGCAATGTTACGTTTCATGACATTTCGTTTAGGTTTGATAAGTACAAAGATAGTAATAAAATCTCCCATCAATAAATTTCTACCAAGAATTTCTTAGGTGATGTCCGCCGTTTATTGTTTTTATATCTATCTTTGCCCCAAGTAAAATTATTATGAAACTCAATTATACACATAAAGACTCTTATTATGACACTTATTAAATCTATTTCAGGCATACGCGGAACTATCGGTGGCCACGTGGGCGACACGCTGAATCCGTTGGACATTGTGAAGTTTACATCTGCATACGCCGCATGGATTCGCCGGACGACTACGGTGAAGAGCAATACTATCGTGGTGGGACGGGATGCACGCATTTCCGGCGAGATGGTCAAGAATGTGGTGTGCGGCACACTGATGGGCATGGGGTTCGATGTAGTCAACATCGGACTGGCTTCCACGCCGACCACCGAACTGGCTGTAACGATGGAAGGAGCCTGCGGCGGCATCATCATCACGGCCTCTCACAATCCGCGAATGTGGAATGCCCTGAAACTCCTCAACGAGAAAGGCGAGTTCCTGAACAAGGAGGAGGGCAACGAAGTGTTGCGCCTGGCCGAGGAAGAAGCGTTTGAATATGCCGACGTGGATCATCTGGGGCATTACCGGGAAGACCATACGTATGACCAGAAGCACATCGACTTGGTGAAGAGCCTGAAACTCGTGGACGTGGAGGCGATTCGTAAGGCGCATTTTCGTGTGGCCATAGACACAGTCAATTCGGTGGGTGGCATCATCCTGCCCCGGTTGTTGGAACAATTGGGAGTGGAGCAGGTCACGGGGCTGTTTACGGAACCGACGGGAGATTTCGGCCATAACCCCGAACCTTTGGAAAAGAACTTGGGCGACATCAAGGCTTTGATGCAAAAAGGCGGTTACGATTTGGCATTCGTGGTAGACCCGGACGTAGACCGTCTGGCCATGTTCTGCGAGGACGGGACGATGTACGGCGAGGAATACACCTTGGTGACGGTGGCAGACTATATTCTGCAGCACACGCCGGGAAACACGGTGTCTAATTTGAGTTCCACCCGTGCCTTGCGCGATGTGACCCGTATGCGCGGAGGGGAATACAGCGCGGCTGCGGTCGGCGAGGTGAACGTGGTGGCCAAGATGAAAGAGACCCGTGCCGTGATCGGTGGGGAAGGCAACGGTGGGGTGATTTATCCGGAGGCGCATTACGGGCGCGACGCATTGGTCGGCATTGCCCTCGTGTTGACGTATCTCGCCAAGAGCGGAAAGAAAATGTCTGAACTGCGTGCCACCTATCCGTCATACTTCATGGCCAAGAACCGTATCGACCTGACGCCGGAGACGGATGTGGATGCCATCTTAGAGAAAGTAAAAGACATGTATAAGGACGAAGAGGTGAACGACATCGACGGAGTGAAGATTGATTTTCCCGACAAATGGGTGCATTTGCGTAAAAGCAACACCGAGCCGATTATCCGGGTGTATTCCGAGGCGGCCACGCAGGCCGAGGCGGAGGAAATCGGGCGGAAAGTCATGGACGTGGTGTATTCGTTGGCTTGACGAATCTGTTCATCATTAACCTGAGAAATATGAAAAAACTGTTATTGTATGTGTGGGGCTTGCTCTTCTGTTTGGGGATGCAGGCCGGTGGAGAACGGGAAACGGTGCTGCTGCGGGACGGATGGCGGTTCATCCGTGCGGACAATGAGTCGTTCGGCGGAGTGCAGGTAGACGACGGAAAGTGGAAACGCGTGTCCGTGCCCCACGATTGGGCGATAAGCGGGCCGTTCGATGCGAATAACGACCGCCAGTTCATGGCCATCGAGCAGGACGGACAGAAAGAGGCGCAAAACCAGTCCGGACGTACGGGAGGACTGCCTTTCGTCGGCGTAGGTTGGTACAGGCTGTATTTCGATGTACCCGGTTTTGGGACAGACAAACGCGTGGTGCTGATGTTCGACGGGGCGATGAGCCACGCGCAAGTCTATGTCAACGGAAAGAAGGTGGGGAATTGGCCGTATGGCTATAATTCCTTTTATTTCGACGTGACGGATGCCGTGAATGCAAAAGACAATGTGTTGGCGGTGCGCTTGGAGAATGAACCCGAAAGCTCTCGTTGGTATCCGGGAGCCGGGTTGTACCGGAACGTGCATCTGGTCGTGTCGGGCAAAGTCGGGGTACGTACATGGGGCACGACTGTCACTACGCCGGCAGTGCGTGAGGATTTTGCGAAAGTGAAGGTGCGTACGGAACTGGAATATCCCGACGGCACGGACTGCAAGGACATCCGCCTGAAAACCGTCCTGCGTGCTCCCGGAGGACAAAAAGTGGCGGAGCGCGAAACCGCTTTGTCGAGGTATGACGAAGGGGTGTTCGAGCAGGATTTTGTGGTGGACCGTCCCCTGTTATGGGATTGTGAACATCCGAACCTCTACCGGGCAGACACGGAAGTGTATTATCAGGGACGTTTGAGCGACACTCACCAAACCACGTTCGGCATCCGTACGATTGAAGTCGTCCCCGAAAAAGGCTTCCTGTTGAACGGGAAAAGGTTGGTTTTCCATGGCACGTGCAATCATCACGATTTGGGGCCGTTGGGCACGGCGGTGAATATGCAGGCCATCCGTTACCGGCTGAAGATGCTGAAGGACATGGGCAGCAATGCTTACCGCACGTCGCACAACATGCCGTCACCGGAACTGGTACAAGCCTGCAACGAGATGGGGATGCTGTTGATGGTGGAGACTTTCGATGAGTGGAAAGCCAAGAAAATGGCTAACGGTTACAACAAGTACTATGACGAGTGGGTGGAACGCGACTTGGTGAACGTGGTGCGTCATTACCGCAACGACCCGTCGGTCGTGATGTGGTGCATCGGCAACGAAGTGCCCGACCAAGGTTCGGCGCAGGGAGCGAAGTTGTGCCGGATGATGCAGGACATCGTGCACCGCGAAGATCCCACGCGGCCCTGCACGCAAGGCATGGACCGTGTGGATGCCGCCATCAAGAGCCACGTGGCGGCTATCATGGACATCCCGGGCTTCAATTATCGTTCCCATCTTTACCAGAAGGCTTATAAGGCATTGCCGCAGCAAGTGGTGCTAGGGTCGGAAACGGCTTCTACGGTAAGCTCACGAGGCGTGTATAAGTTCCCTGTGGAACGCAAGGCCGGGGCGAAATACGACGACCACCAGTCTTCTTCTTACGATGTGGAACACTGCAGTTGGAGCGACCTGCCGGAGGATAATTTCATCCTTTCCGAGGATTTGCCCTACGATATGGGCGAGTTCGTGTGGACGGGCTTCGACTACTTGGGCGAACCGACACCGTATTATGACGATTGGCCCAGCCACTCTTCGCTGTTCGGCATCATCGACTTGGCTTACCTGCCCAAGGATCGTTATTACCTTTACCGCAGCGTATGGAACAAGGCGGTAGAAACCTTGCACATCCTTCCGCACTGGACTTGGCCGGGGCGTGAAGGCGAGGTGACCCCGGTATTCGTGTACACCAATTACCCCACGGTGGAGCTTTTCATCAATGGCAAGAGCCAAGGGAAACGTACGAAAGCCCCCACCGTCAGGCTCGACGAGACGGAAAACGATGAGGCGCGCCGTGCTTTGGCCCGCCAGAAACGTTACCGGCTGATGTGGATGGACACGCGTTACGAGCCGGGCGAGGTGAGGGCTGTGGCCTACGACGAAAGCGGACGGAAGCGCGCAGAGCAGGTCGTCCGCACGGCAGGTAAGCCTTACCGCATCGTATTAAAGGCCGACAAGGACACGTTGGATGCGGATTTACGGGATGAAGATTTGGCTTTTGTCACGGTCAGCGTGGTGGACCGTGAGGGCAACCTCTGTCCCGACGCACAGCATACGGTGAAGTTTTCTGTTCGTGGAGCGGGGTATTACAAGGCCGGAGCCAACGGCAACCCCGTGTGTCTTGAACCGTTCGGCCGGCCGCAAATGCCTGTGTTCAACGGACAGATGACCGCGATCGTGGCGGAAAAAGGACAAGCCGGAACCCTCCGCCTGAAAGCGGAAGCCGAAGGACTGAAGTCTGCCGAACTGGTCTTGCCAGTCAAGCGGACGGAATAAGCCTGGAGGGGAGGAGGGAATCCCTTTTTCCTATTCCTGCGTCTCCGGGGCATAGGTCTCGATGAAATCCTTCTCGAAAGGAAGCGTACGGAGCACGTTCAGGTGAGAACGTGCTTCTTCTTTTTTATGCAAGGCCAGACAAATCCGGACCATCTGTTTGAGCAGGAACGGAGACGGGCCTTCGGTCTTCAAGTCCGCTTTGCCCAGTTCATAAGCGATGGGGTATTGTTCAGAAGCGATGCAGTAGTCCATCAGGAAGTAGTTCCGGGCGTTTTCGAGCTTGCCGTCACGGCTATGCAGGTAAATGGGGCGGCTTGTCGGCGGTAACATGTCTATGGGCACTTTGGGCACATCGTTTTTGTCTTCCATCCGCGAAATGGCGTAGTAAGCCGCCACCGTGCTGTAGGTAAGCCCGGAGTTTGCATGCCCTTCCAGTCCTGCCGTTCCAGTTCGCGCTGCATCCTGGCTGTAGGGCGTACGTAGGGGCGATACCATTCGTTCATACCCACGGCTCCGGCTCCCAAAATGAGGATGAATCCCATGGCTTTCCATTCGTCGAGCGGACGGTTGTAAGCCGGTGGGGTGAACAACCCCGAGAGTTTTTTCCGGCTGAACGAACGTACGAAAACGGCTTGGCAAGCCAGAATGAGGAGGGTGCAGAAGGGAATGCCGAGCAGTTTACCTGTTTCCGCCTGATAGTAAATGTCGAAACCGTGGTAGACGACCACATAAATAAAAACGAATGCCGGGATGTATTTCAGGTATCCGAACCGGCCGCGCAACCTGAAGACATAGCCGAACAGCCAAGAGATGAGGGTAAGCATGCCCGACAGGAGGGCGCCGCCCCAAAAGGGCGAGTGGAAAGCTTGGAGCAAGGCGCGCCCGATGATCCACAATGAACCGTAAGGCTTCTCCCATACAGGCCGCAGAGCCTCTAAATCGGTGGTAAAGAAACTGTGCTGTTGGGCGATATAAAGCACATCGTCGTAATAAATGCCGAAAAACGCCCAAAAGGCGAAAAAGAATGCTTTCAGGGAGTCCGGCCATTCCGTCATTACACGGGAGGTGCGGTTTTCCGGTGAATTTTTTTGTTGGTTGTTCATGGGGGGATGGGGTTAAAGGGTTAATTTATGCAGCCAGTATCCGGCCTTGTTTTGGATTTCCGTTTGTTGTTTCTCCAACTCTTGGATGATACCGCATTGTTGTACGGAGCCCCGGACGGCCACCGCGTCGTCCACGGCGGTTTCCTCGTCGCTGTCGATACCGAAACCGGCAAGAGAACCCGTCGAGATGTCCTTCGTGGCATCGGCTATGATTTGCCGGTTGAGTGCCGTGGCGGCGGTTTCCCATTTCCGGATGACGGGCAGGCAGAGCGACGGGATGAAGTCCTTGCCGTAGGCATCGGGGTATATCTCGTGCAATAGGTTCCACGTCCAAGCCCAGGCGAAATCGTCATATCGGTCGTGGATAAGCCGGAACCGTTCCCCCAATTTTTCTATGCGGTCGAGTTGTCCGGTGGTGATGGTTCTTATTATGTCATTGATTTCGCTTATGGGTGCCAACATGCCGCCGATGTCTCCCCAACGGTCGCTGCATGCTGCACGGGGGCGCAGGAGTTCGCATAGCCCGTCCGAAGGCATGCCCTCATGCGTCTCTAATTGCCGGATCAGTTGTTCGCCCAAGTAACGGTCTAAGGCTAGCCTGTACCATTCTATGCCTTGCTTCACTGATTTCTCTTTGAGCCGCAAGCCGTTCCATGTGATTTCCTTTGCATCTTCCCCGAAACGTCCGTTCAGTCCTTCTAAGGTGTGTATGGCCTGCCATACCCGTTCCATCGTATAAGGGGAAAAGGCGTCGAAGGAGACCGTGTCGGTTTGGGGCACACGTGGGGAACGCCTGTCGCGTGCAGGCCATTTCCCGATGTCGCGCAGCGTGCCCACCCCGCGCAGGGTGATGCCGGGGAGTACGTAATAAGCGTTCCCTTGTTCCACGAGGTAGGAGAAGGGCCATTCGTGACTGTCCGTCCCGGGGGGGCAATGCCCCATGACCAACGAAAATGCTCCGATATGTGCAGGCCACGAGATGTGGCATCCCGAAGCCGTCTTGCAGCCTCGTTCCAAAACGCCGTGGTGGCGGGGGCCAAGTTTATAGGCGTGGTTGCTTTGGTTGGTGCCTGAACCTGCATTCATGAACGAGAACATGCCGCCTATCAACAGCGTGGACTTGTGATGTGTCACCGTATAGGGGCCAGCCAGTATGGCGCATGACTCGCCGTGCTCGGCTTGGCTGTTGCAAGCGAAGTAGGAGTCTGTGGCAGAGAAGCCGTGCCCGATGGCGGAGGCTTGTCCCACGTAGCAACGGCTGAGCATCGCGCCATCAGTGACGTGGCAACCGTTTTGCAGGATGAAATCGCGGGCGATGACCAAATCGCCTACAAAGGTAGGGGCGTCCGGATGGCTGCATACCGTGCCGTTTTCCAACCGGACGGCACCTTCCAGACAGCTGCAAGGCCCGATTTTCACGTTGCGGATCAGTCCGCAGCGGAGTATCCGTGTGCTTTCGCCTATCTTGCCACGGTTGCCGGTTTGCCGTGCGGCGTAGTCCGAAACCAACCGGCGGAGGTTTTGCGTCAACAAGGCATCGTGGCGGTACATGGCCTGCATGTACGCTTCCTGTGCCGACAGGCGGTCGTGGATGAGGATGTCCCGTCCTCCGCTTTCGCTCATGACATGGAGTTCCGTACCGTTGCCGAAAGAGGACGGGCCGGTCATGGCAATGGTGTCCGTATGGAGGACGATGCACTCCGGGGCGATGTCGTAATGGGCGATATACCCGTGGACGTGGGCTATCAGGCAGTCGTCGCCCACGGTGGTACAGTGCAGCGTGGCATGGCGGATACCCGTATGGAGCGTGATTCCGCCCGGCAGCGTGACGGTCTTTTGGAAATTCCCGATACGGTTGGAGCCGGAAAAATGCACGTACGCCAGATGGTGGAGGTCGATATCCGGGTGGACTTCAATGAGTTGCCAGTCCTCGGCCGTGCAGCCTTGCTGTTCCAATTGTCGGATTTCGGCGGGAAGCAGTCGCCGGTATGCTGTGTCGGTATGCGTCTGTAGTTCCATGTCTTTTTCTATGTTGGTTTATTCGAGTTCCTGTTTGGAGGTATAAAGAAACGTTTTTTTTTTGAAAGTCAGTGAGGTTTGCCTTATTTTTTTGCAAGTTTCTCTGGATGGGGATGGCCACGGACTTTATGCTATGGGTGGGCGTGCCAGGCTTTGGAAACAAGGCTTTGTCAAATGAAATCCGACTTCAAAGAGTGTGCGGATTTACCTTGCGGAGAATGTTTTTTCGTTCTGCGCCAAATGAAAAATCATTCTCAGGAGAATGAAAAATCGTTTGGCGCAGATTTTTTTGCCGTTCTATGTGGATTCCTATTTTGTTGTGAGTGAGGTGGTTGTGCAATATGGAGAGAAAGTGGAGATACGGGGCTTCGGTGTCTTGGTTTTTCAATGCCTCACCGTAGGGCATAAAAAAAGGGTCAGCGCTCTGACCCAACCTTTGTTAACCTTAAATCTAATACTATGAAAAACACGATGCAAAGGTAGGGAGTTTTGGCTTTCCGGCAAAATATCCGGCTTTTAATATCGAAAAAATGGCTTTTTCTTGATTTATATCAATACGGAGTGCTTTTTTGTGCTAACTTTGTCGGGCAAGAACAAATATATGGTACAAGAATGCTTTGTAGACAATGGATTTGGTTGAAAAGGTTCAGGCATCGTCGCGGATACGGGGTGCACTCTCCCTTTGCGTTCGACTTCCTGACGTATGTGGTGTATGAGCGTGGGGAATATTACGCCTATCGGGAGCTGAAGAAACGCTATCCCGTGTTTTGCCTCTTTGGGGGCTTTCACCGGTTGAAATGCCGCAAGTTCCTTTTTCGCCTGTCCAACTATGTGCATCCGTCGTTAATCCGGATATACGGGCATTTGGAAGAGGCGGAAACGGCTTACTTGGCAGAGGGATGCCGTTCGGCTGCGGTATGCCGGGATGCGTTTTGGAAAGTGAGGGTGCAGGAGAACGGAGGTTTCGTGCGGCAGAAGGAACTGATGGTCGTGGGTAGGGGGATTGCTCCCCGGCATTGGACGGCTGTGGTTTCGCGTCCGTTGACAAGGTGTTCGGTGTGCCTCCTTTTCGGCATACGGGCATCAAAAGCGGCTTTGCGGGCGTGGAACGATGTGAAACGTTTGCCGGAAATCGTAGTGACTTTCGATCTTTACGACTATGGTCTTGTGTTTTATGACCGTTCCAAGCAACGGCAAGATTATATCGTGAATTTTTAAATATACGGAAGAATGAAGAAAAGTAAAGTATATACCCGTACGGGCGACGGGGGAATGACCAGCTTGAGCGGGGGCGTGCGGGTGCCGAAGACGGATGTCCGCGTGGAAGCGTACGGGACTGTGGACGAGTTGAATGCCCACATCGGCGAGTTGATTACTTATTTGGAAGGTGAGGAAGACCGCAAGTTCCTGACAGGTATCCAATGTGACTTGTTCACGATAGGGGCCTATCTGGCTACGGAGCCCTCACGTGCGGAAAAGTTTGGCCGGGAGGTGGTAACGGGAGAAGACGTGGCGCGCCTGGAGCAAGCCATAGATGAGGCGGAAGACGGACTTCCCGGTTGGCGTGGTTTCGTGCTTCCCGGTGGATCCAGGGGGGCGGCCGTATGCCATGTTTGCCGCACCGTGTGCCGCAGGGCGGAACGGCGTATTTTGGAACTGTCCGGAAGTGCGCCGGTGATGCCGGAGGTTTGTGCGTATGTTAACCGCTTGTCCGATTATTTGTTTGTGTTGTCCCGTAAAATGCTATTTATAGAGGGGAAAGATGAAATTGTGTGGAAGAAACGTTGATGGTATCGAAAATATTATTATTTTTGCGCACAAAATAGAAAAACGAAGTTGTTATAAATATTAAGGACTATGTATTGGACACTGGAATTGGCTTCAAAGTTAGAAGATGCGCCATGGCCTGCCACCAAGGATGAACTGATTGATTATGCGATGCGTTCTGGCGCCCCGTTGGAAGTGATCGAGAACCTGCAAGAGATAGAGGATGAAGGCGAAATATATGAGACGATAGAAGATGTGTGGCCTGATTATCCTACGAAAGAGGATTTTCTTTTCAACGAGGACGAGTATTGATGTGCGTCGGTAGGGGAAAGACGGAAAGGCCTGAAGTGATTACTGGAGCGGGTGTACGTGTGCATCCGCTCCATTGTTTTACTTGAAACCGCGATTTTCGTGCGATGTCGGACAATAAAAAGAAAAAGATTCTGTTTCCTTAAAGTATAACAGTTGTAGAAACGGTGAAGACAAAGGGAAAACTGATAGGGCTTATTTTGGTATTGAGCTTGTTGCCCCAGTGGGCCACGGCTCAGTACGACCCGTCTTTTGTCAACTATTGGGCCATGGCACCTTTTTATAATCCCGCAGCGACGGGCCAGGCTCCCGTGCTGAACTTCCAAGGGGCGTACAGCATGCAGATGGCCGGCTTTGAAAACGCCCCTGCCGTAATGTATGCCTATGTGGATTTGCCGTTGTTCTTCATCAGCGCGAAGCACGGTGCCGGAGTGGGGTTCACCAACGACCAGATAGGCCTGTTCAAACACCAGAAGTTTTTTCTGCAATATGCTTACCACCAACCTTTATGGGGAGGCCGGCTGAGTGGAGGTATCCATTTGTCCATGCTCAGTGAGACGTTCGATGGGGGAGGGTTGGATTTGGGAGAGTCCGGAGACCCCGCTTTTCCTACAGCTGAGGCCAACGGGGCCGGTTTCGATATGAATTTCGGCATCCAGTATGCCCGTAAGTCATGGTACGCCGGCTTTGCCATGATGCATTGTACTTCGCCGACCATCACCTTGGGAGAGGAAAAAGTGAACGAATTTAAGGTCTCTCCTTCTTATTATTTGACGGGTGGGTACAATATACGGCTTAAAAGTCCGTTATATACCATACATACGACCGCCATGCTGCGTTCCGATGCCGTAGGTTTCCGTGCGGACATGACGGGGCGCATCGCTTATCATGGCAGCAAGCATGAGTTGTACGGCGGAGTGTCGTATAGCCCGACGAATTCGGTCAGTTTTCTCTTCGGCGGGGACTTCCACGGCATCAATCTCGGTTATGCGTACGAAATGTACACGGCTGGTATCGGGGCATTGAATGGTAGTCATGAAATCATCATCGGCTATAAGACGGAGTTGAATCTGTTTAAGAAAGGAAAGAATAAACATAAAAGCGTAAGAATATTATAATAATGAATATGAAGTGTTGTGGGTTGATATGGGGAATGATGGCAGGTCTGGCGTTCAGTTCTTGTCTGGGACCCCGTTCGGCGTCCACCGCTACGGGTGGAGAAGTGACCGGTGTCGGGGGAACGGCCTACAGTGAACCGACTCCTTACGGGATGGTTTTCGTGAAGAAAGGTTCATTGAAAATCGGTACGGAAGAAACCGATTCGTTGTGGGGGATGACCATTCCTACCCGGGAAATCTCGGTCGACGGCTTCTGGATGGATGCCAATGAAGTGTCGAATGCCAAATACCGCCAGTTCGTTTTTTGGGTGCGCGACTCTATTATCCGTGAACGTCTGGCCGACCCCGCATACGCAGGTGACGAAACTTACAAGATAGAAGAGGATAAATACGGGAATCCCGTTACGCCTTATTTAAATTGGAAGAAACCGATACCCTGGAAAAAGCCCAATGAAGATGAGTTGCGGGCTATTGAAAGCGTGTACGTGACAAATCCGGTCACGGGGGAGCGGATGTTGGATGCACGTCAGATGAATTACCGTTATGAAGTGTTCGACTATACTGCTGCTGCTTTGCGCAAGCACCGCCTGAATCCGGAGGAACGCAACCTGAATACCGATCATGCAGTGGATGCGGACGAAGTGGTCATGATATCCAAAGACACGGCTTACATCGACGACGAAGGGCGCATCGTGCGTGAAACTGTTACCCGTCCGCTTTCGGGGTTACATGATTTCCTGAATACTTATATCGTGAACATTTATCCGGATACGACGTGTTGGGTGAACGACTTTTCCAATGCGGAAAACGAACGTTACATGTTGCAGTACTTCTCCAACCCGGCTTATAATGATTATCCCGTGGTGGGAGTGACTTGGGAACAGGCCAATGCCTTCTGCGATTGGCGTACGGAGTTTCTGAAACGCGGTTTGGGGGCGGCAGCCCGTCAGATACAGCCTTACCGTTTGCCGACAGAGGTGGAATGGGAATTTGCCGCACGCGGTCCCGAAGGTGCTTTGTTCCCGTGGGAGACGAAAGGGGTGAAAAGCGAGAAAGATTGTTATTTTGCCAACTTCAAGCCCGACCGTGGGGATTATACGGATGACGGGAGCTTGATAACGTCTAAAGGTGGTTCTTATTCGGCCAATTCCAACGGTTTGTTCGATATGGCGGGAAACGTGGCGGAATGGACGAGTACGGTGTATACCGAATCGGGCGTGGACGGCATGAGCGACATGAACCCCGAGCTGAAATACAATGCCGCGAAAGAAGATCCTTATCGCCTGAAGAAGAAGTCGGTGAGGGGTGGTTCTTGGAAAGATCCGGAATCCATGATACGTTCCGTATGGCGTTCATATGAATATCAAAACCAACCTCGTTCGTACATCGGTTTCCGTTGTGTACGTTCCGTGTCGGGGACAACTAATAAACGTAAATAGAAAGATTAAAGAGGTAAAAATATGGCTAAGAATAGAAAAAACATAATAATCCGTATTCAGGATTGGATTGAGTCGGTACCTGGACAGACATTCCTGAATTATGCGTACAGTTGGGGAGCAGCCGTGGTTATTCTTGGAGCTTTGTTCAAACTGACTCATATCCCCGGGGCTAATGCGATGTTGTTCATCGGTATGGGTACGGAGGTTTTGGTGTTTTTCATCTCCGGTTTCGACCGTCCGGCAGAACTGAAGCGCGATGAAGACCGGATGAGTCTGGCTTCGGATGAAGAGGATTGGGATGAAGAGGCTGTTGGCGGAAAGGAAGCCGGGAACCTTCCTGAGGCTGCGCAAGGTGGAGTGGCCCAACCGGTTGTGTCCGGTGGAGGGGTATCCCAACCCATAGTTGTGGGAGGGCCGGTCGTAGTCGGAGGAAATGGAGGCACTCCTCTTTCCGGAGCAACGGCTGCTGTAAATCCGGAAGTTTCTGGCGCAGCAGGCGGCGGAACACAAGGCATGCAGGACAGCGTGGGGCAACAGGCATTGGATATAAAGGCTTTGGCCGATATGGTGAATGCTTCCAATGCAGAACTTTTTGCCAAAGTGCTTGAAGATGCCCGTAACGCTTCTACTCCCGAAATGAAGGAGGCGGCTGAAAACTATGTGGAAGAGCTGAAGACGTTGACCGAAACCTTGGCGCGCGTGTCCGAACAGGCTGAACACATGACGCGTGATGCCAAGGAGATGGATAATCTGAATCGTACGCTGACGGGTATCAACACGATATACGAGATGCAGTTGAAGAGTATCAGCACGCAGGTGGGCACGATAGACCAAATCAACGAACAGACCCGCAAGATGGCGCGTCAGATAGAAGAATTGAACGGTATTTACAACCGTATGATTCAGGCCTTGACGGTGAACATGAAACATACGCCGGGCGGTTCGATAACAGAATAAACGGATTAATCAGAAAGGAATACGAAATGGCATCCCAGCAAAATAGAATGTCTCCGCGCCAGAAGATGATCAACCTCATGTATGTGGTGTTGATGGCCATGTTGGCCCTGAATGTGTCTTCCGATGTGTTGAACGGTTTTTCATTGGTGGAAGACAGCCTTCTGCGGACTACGGCGAATGCTTCTGCGTCCAACGAAGCTCTTTATAGGGATTTGCAGGGACAGATGGAGGCCAATCCGGCCAAAGTGAAGGAATGGTTCGACAAGGCACAATATGTGAAGAAAATCTCAGACTCCTTATATAATTATGCGGAAGTCCTGAAAGTCAGTATCGTGAAACAGGCTGACGGGGCAGACGGTGACGTGAAAAACGTGCAGAACAAGGAGGACCTGGAGGCGGCTTCCCATGTGATGTTGGCACCGCGCAGAGGAGAAGGACAGAGGTTGCTCGCGGCCATCAACAATTTCCGTGAAAGCATCGTCGGCATGTTGACAGACGAGGCACAAAAGAAAATCATTGCGGACAACCTGAGTACGGAAGTGCCGGACAAGGCCGGTACTTTGGGGAAGAATTGGCAAGAGTATATGTTTGAGAATACACCGGTGGCTGCGGCAGTCACTTTGCTCTCCAAATTGCAAAGTGATGTGCGGTATGCCGAAGGAGAGGTGCTTCATGCCTTGGTGGCCAATATAGACATGAAAGACTTGCGTGTGAACGAGTTGAATGCGTTTGTGATACCGGCTTCGCGTACGGTGGTACAAGGTGGAAAGTTCAGTGCCCAGATCATCATGGCAGCTGTGGATACGACCCAACGTCCGACGGTATATGTCGGCGGACGGCAAATCACTTCGCCGGGCGGACTGTATGAGACGGTTTGCAGCAGTACGGGCGATTATACGCTGAAAGGTTATATTGAGATGATGGACGGACGTGGCCAGATGGTGCGCAGGGACTTCTCTCAGCCTTACACCGTGGTGGCTCCTTCGGCTACGGTGTCGGCAGACTTGATGAATGTGTTGTATGCCGGATATGAGAACCCCATGAGCGTGTCTATTCCCGGGGTTCCGGCCAATAAGGTGGTGGCTTCCATGAGCGGAGGAGTGTTGCAGCCCACAGGGGCGGGCAAATATATGGCCCGACCCGCAGAAGTAGGCAAGGATGCCGTGATTACGGTCAATGCCAATATGGAGGGACGCATGCAGAAGATGGGACAGTTTGCCTTTCGTGTGCGTAAGTTGCCCGACCCGTCGGCTTATATAGAGTATGCGGCGGAAGGCGGAAATAACCGTTTCCGTGGCGGGCGCTTGTCCAAACAAGTGTTGATGGGGACGAAAGGCATCGGCGCAGCTATTGATGACGGGCTTTTGAATATTGAATTCCGGGTGCAAGGGTTCGAGACGGTGTTTTTCGACAATATGGGCAATGCCGTACCGGCGGTGTCGAACAGTGCGTCTTTCACCGAGCAACAACGTACGATGTTCCGTTCGTTGGGACGTGGGAAACGGTTTTATATTTCCCGTATAAGGGCCGTAGGACCCGACGGGGCTGAGCGGACGCTCGATGGCTCTATGGAAGTGATTGTCAACTAATGAATGGATGGAAATGAAGACTATGAGTAAAAATAAGATAAGGATGAAACGTCTGTTTTTTGTTTTGTTAGGAGTTGCCCTGTACATGCAGGCGGAGGCGCAGCCGGCTCGCCGCAGGGTGAAACCCAATGATGCAGACAAGGCCGAGAAGACCGTGGACCGTGCCAGTTTACAGTTCCCCGTGGCGGTGGAAGTGCCTGAGGATGTGGTGTGGCGTCGCGATGTGTATCGTCAGTTGGATCTGACGTTGGACAAGAATGCCCCTCTATATTATCCGGTGGAGCCTTCTGCAGGCCATATAAACTTGTTTACGTATCTGTTCGACTTGTTGCTGACGGGAAAGATTACGGCATACCAATATAAACTGGACGGCAACGAGTCTTTTACTTCGCGTGATAAGGTGGACGTGAAAGAATTGTTGGAACGTTATCATATATATTACGAGGAGCAGAACGGGCGGCCTCGTGTGAATGCCAGCGATATTCCCTCGGCTGAAGTTTCCCGTTATTATATAAAGGAGAGTTCTTATTTCGACCAAAGGACTTCGACATTCCGTACGAAAGTCACGGCTTTGTGCCCGGTGCTCATGCGGGGAGATGATTTTGGCGGAGAGGCTACCCCATATCCTTTGTTCTGGCTCAAATATGATGATATCAGTACGTATTTGGCCCGTCACGCGATGATGGCAAGCAATTACAACAACGTGACGAACATGACGGCGGCAGATTATTTCTCCATGAACCTGTATGACGGAAAGATTTATAAGACAAACAATATGCAAGGGAAGGTGTTGGCTAACTATTGTAAGACGGATAGTGCCATGGCTAACGAACAGAAGCGGATAGAGAAACAACTTTCCGATTTTGAAAAACATGTTTGGGGGCATGACGACTCGGTGGCTGTGGATACGACGGCGGCCAAGGAGGCTGTGGAAACGAAAAAGGGGAAAGCTTCCCGGGCTACGCGTAACTCGCGTCGTGCTTCATCGTCTTCGGATGAACCGAAAAAAGCGAAAGCCGAAAAGACTAAGGTTTCCAAGACGCGTAGGGGCAGTTCCGGTAACTCCGGTTCTTCAACTCCAAGGGTGACTGTACGCAGGCAACGCAGATAATAAAAAAGAGATATATTTCCGGAAAAAGTTGATAGTACGGCAAACAGTTGCTATCTTTGTTTTCCGATAAGAAATAAAAAGCAAACTTCTATGAAGAAATTAAGTGCAGTATTGATGTGCATGGTGGCGTTATTATGGGCGGCACCTGCCAATGCGCAGTTCAAGTGGGGACTTGAAGGCGGTGTGAACTTGAGTAAGGCAAGTATAAAGGGGGATGGCGGTTTGTTTGATGCCTCCAACCGTACGGGATGGTTTGTCGGACCGAAGGTGCAGATGACCATGCCAGTTATTGGATTGGGGATAGACGCTTCCCTTCTCTACTCCCAGAAGTACATGAAGATGGACTTTTCGGGTGAAGTAGACGGGGAGGATGTCAACGGGAGTACGCCTAACAAATCCATGCCTTACGTGGAGATCCCCATTAATTTAAGGTATAATTTTGGCTTTAGCAGTCTGGTCGGCGTTTATTTGGCTACAGGTCCGCAATACAACTGGTATCTGGGGAGTCGTAATTTAAAGTATGCTGGTGAAAGTATAGGAAGTTTGGAACGCTCTACATTCAGTTGGAATGTGGGAGCCGGTGTGACGTTGCTTAGTCATTTGCAAGTAGGTGTGACTTACAATATCGCCATGGGTGAGACCGGAAAATTAGGCGGTGTGGGCGATGTCATAGAAGAGTTTGACGTAAAGAACAACACATGGCAAGTTCGTTTGGCTTACTTGTTTTAATGTAGTCCGATAGAAAATGGAATAAACGGAAGCTGTCTGCATGGAGCGGGCGGCTTTCTTTTTGCCTGTTTACTCCTTTTGTCGTATTTTTGTAGTCCATTAAAATCCGTTCGTATGAAATTTGTAGATGTCATTCTTCCTCTTCCCTTGTCGGCTACTTATACATACGCTTTGCCCGAAGAGTGGCAAGAGGCGGTACGGCCGGGTTGCCGTGTTATCGTACCGTTTGGAGCCAAAAAGTTTTATACGGCTATTGTGGTGGAAGTTCACGGGCGGCAACCGCAAGGTTATGCCGTGAAAGCCGTATGGGAGACACTTGATCCTGCTCCCGTTTTACTTCCTGTGCAGTTGGATTTTTGGAGATGGTTGGCGGACTATTACCTTTGTGCCGTGGGGGATGTGTATAAGGCCGCCCTGCCGTCCGGTATGAAACTGGAAAGCGAGAGTAAGGTGGTGGTAAACAGTGAATATGCGGGAAAATCCGTTTTGTCGGAACGGGAACAACGGGTCGTTACTTTGGTTTCGGGGCGTTCCGAGCCGACCATGACACAACTTCAAAAAGAATGTGAGGATTTTCGGGTGCTACGGGTGGTAAGGTCTTTGATGGACAAGGGCGTTCTTGCCATGAAAGAGGAAGTCAAACGGAGCTATAAGCCCCGCACGGAAGTTCATGTGCGCTTGTCGGAGACCTATTTTGACGAAAAGAAACTTCATGAATTGCTTGACGGTTTAGGAAGAGCCCCCAAACAGCAGTCCCTTTTATTAAAGTATTTAGAACTGGCAGGTGCCGGAACGGCTTTCCGGTTGCGTAACCCGAAGATGTTGGCGGAGGTGGGACGGAAGGCACTGATGGAAGCAGCCGACGGCAGTCTGGCGATTTGCCGTGCCTTGGAGGAGAAAGGCGTATTGGAGGCCTACCCATACGAGATAGGTCGTTTGGCGCATACGGAGGTCGCCGACACGCTTGGTGTTTCTCCTTTGAGTGAGGCACAGGCAAAGGCGTTCAGAGAGTTGGAAGAAGCTTTTGGCCGTCATCCGGTATGCTTGCTTCACGGGGTGACATCGAGCGGAAAGACCGAGGTCTACATTCATTTGATTCGTCAGATGATAGCCGAAGGGAAACAGGTGCTTTACTTGGTGCCGGAGATTGTGCTGACCATCCAGTTGACGGACAGGCTATACCGCGTGTTCGGCAACCGTATGGGCGTGTACCATTCCAAGTTTCCCGATGCCGAACGTGTCGAGATTTGGCAAAAACAGTTGTCCGAACAGCCTTACGATATTATTGTAGGCGTTCGTTCGTCCGTCTTCTTGCCTTTCCGTCATTTGGGGTTGGTCATTGTGGACGAAGAGCATGAGCAATCTTATAAGCAGCAGGACCCTGCACCGCGTTACCATGCCCGGAATGCGGCGATCATGTTAGCCCGGATGTACGGTGCCCGTACATTGCTCGGTACGGCAACTCCGGCGTTGGAGACTTATTATAACGTCCGCATGGGCAAATACGGATTGGTGGAGTTGACCGAACGTTT
>ENA-ORRI01000571-ORRI01000571.1-human-gut-metagenome-genome-assembly--contig:-NODE-571-length-18842-cov-4.60052_pt1 | contig 18842 bp, 14 predicted proteins | sample MGYA00242172_ERZ509128 | MGnify/ENA primary metagenome ERZ509128 (study PRJEB26280, sample SAMEA2338623) | human gut metagenome | biome: human gut; feature: human-associated habitat; material: faeces... | reverse complement strand
CCAGAACTCGATGGTCTGGAACCGCGAATTCTTCGGCTGGCTCGACAAGTACGTCAAGCAGCAGCAATAGAGCCGGCGGCCGGTACGAACCGGTTGCGGCAACCGAACAAGGCCTGTCCCGCGAGGGGCGGGCCTTTTTTGCGGCCGATTCAGAGACGGCTGTCAGATGCCGCAGCCGAACGCCGGAGTCGGAACAACGGAGCGCGGCAGAGAGGCGGGACGAGGCGGACGGGACAAACGTGACGGGGCGAACGAAACGAAACGGTGGCGGGAACGAACGGGGTGGAATAAAGCCGGGCAGACGGAGCAAAGCCCCCGCATGCCAAAACGAACAATATTGGACCATCGGGCTAAAAAGAGTGTCCGAAAGGAGGGCTTTTCTGCTCCAAAATTCTTTTTCCGCGAAGGAGAAAAACGGGAAAAATCGGGGCGTTCATGATGAAAATCGGGGTGTTCGTTGAAATTATTTTCCCGTGAAGGGCGATATGACTATTTTTGCATACAGTCAATAAAAGACAGATTTCTATGCGAATACACTCCCGGACAATCCTGCTGGCACTCGCCGTGCTGGCGCTCGGTTGCTCGAAAGAGGAGAGCGGCGGAGCATCTTCCGACCGGCTCATCACCGCCACCGTAGGCTCCGGCCCGCAGATTGAAGTGAAGCCCATGACCGAACTGGGCGACGACGGTATCTCGGTCCGCTGGTCGACGGGCGACAAAATCGCCCTGTGGGCCTTCAACGCCGAGGGCGAAGCGACGCTCTCTGGCTCGGAGTTTGCCCTCTGGCACTACAACCAGGAGTACGGCGACGCCAAATTCACGGCACAAATCGAACCCATGGCCGAAGGGACGTACGACTACTACGCCCTCTCGCCCATCCCTTCGTCGGTCAGCGGCACGACGGCCTCGTACGTCATCGCTTCGGAGCAGAAGGGGGTTTTCGACGGCCGCTACGACATCATGATTGCCTCCCCGGTCAAGGGTGCTGGAGCACTGCAGGAGGGAGACAACAGCGAGCTCATCAACTTCCGCTTCACACACAAGGTCCATGTGCTGAAAATCGAAATCGCCTCCAACGCTCTGGGCGAGCCGATTGAGGCGCTCGAGCTGACCTTCCCCCGTGCCATTGCCGGCACGATGAATGCCGACATCCGCGATGCAGAGGCCGCTCCGACGCTCACGGGCGGCGTCAACAAGCTGACGCTGCGCCCCAGTGCGGCCGTCGATGCGGGCAGCACGCTCATGGCGGTCATCGCACCGGCCGACATTCCCTCGTCGGAGGAGATTGTCATCAAGGCCATCGGCAGCAACTATGAATCGACCGAGGCCCGCATGGCCGGCAAGAATTTCGCCGAAGGACACACCACCCCCATCCGGCTCCATGTGCCCGAGGCAGACATGAGCGGCACCCGTCTGCGCTTCTCGCTCAACGGCACGGGCGAAGAGACGCTCGGCGAACCCGTGCAGCGCTTCACGCTGACCGCCCCCGAGGGGATGGACCTTGGCGACGGTAGCAACACGCACACCTTCACGGTCGGAGAGGAGCCCTGCGACCTGCTGCTCCGCGAGCTGCCCGAAGGCATTTCGGGCGCCGCCTTCACCGTCACCTTCGAGTCGGAGAACGCGCTGCTCACCCGCTCGTTCGTCATGCCGCAGATTATCCCCTTCCAGACCAACGTCATCCCGGCATTCGACATTCCCTACCTGCTCTTCGAGGACTTCTCGTCGCTCAACCAGACTACCGGCGAGTCGGACAACCCGGGTGTCGGCGGCACCGACGTCGTCTCGGGCGACCGCACGGGCATCGACCTGAGCCAGTGGGGCCTCTCGACGCAGGGATGGACCGGCAGCCGCATCGGCGTCGAGGCGGGAGGCGCCGGCAGCGCCAACGGTGCGGTGCGCATCTGCGCCCGCGTCGAGAACCAGCAGATTGCCTCGAACACCTACAACGCCCGTCTTGACTCGGCCCCCCTGGGCGGCATCAAGGAGGGCAAGAGCCCCTCGGTGCGCGTCACCTACAACTACAAGGGCGGACGCTGGTCGATGAAGATGCGCCTGTCGTGGGTCCAGCTCGTCGACGACGGGCCCGGCAACGGCACGGCCGTCTACAGCTACGGCTACACCGACGTGCAGGGCTTCCAGGCCGGCTCGGTAGCCATCCCCAACCTGGTCGAAAGCAACGTCGTGCTGCCCGCAACCGAGGGCGCCGACCGCAACCAGAACCAGACCTACGACGGCATCTCCTATGAGAACTCGTTCGTCATCCCGGCAGCCACCAGCCTTACGCGCGCCTCGTGGAGCGTCAGCTCGACGATGAACGACGCCCCCATTTTCGGCGCCAACGGCAACTTCTGGCTCTACATCGACAACGTCAAGGTATCCATCGTACACTAAACGCCGCTGCACATGAAACGACTTCTCATCATACTCTCCGCCGCCGCGCTCACAGCCGGCGCCGGATGTTCGAACAACGAACCGGCGGCTTCGGCCGGGGGCTACGGCCGCCTGGAGCTGCACTGCACGCCGAGCAACGACATCGTCGCGGGTGTCTCGACCCGCGCGGAGGCCCCCGCGGGCGAGGAGTTCGCGCTCCGCATCACGGGCACGGACTACGACCGCAGCTGGGAGACGCTCGCCGCCTTTGCGTCGGCCGACGAGCTCTTCGCCAAGGGAAGCTACAAGGCCACCGTAACATGGGGCGACCCCACGCAGGAGGGCTTCGGCAAGCGCTGCTACGCCGGTGAGCGGGAGTTCGAAATCCAGCCCCGCCAGACCACCGAGGAGCACATCACCGCCACGGTGGCCAACTCGCAGGCGCTCGTCCGCACCACGGAGCAGTTCCGCAAATACTTCCACGACGCCCGCTTCAGCGTCACCACGGGGTCGTCCAACACCTTCGAGTTCACCTTCGAGGGGGGCGGCAGCGACCCGGACCAGACCGACCCGCTCTGCGTGGCGGCCTCCACGTCGCTCGCCGTCAACGGCACGGCACGGCGCCAGAGCGCAACGGGCACCGACTCGGGCCGTGAGGTCAACTTCCCCGAGCAACGGCTCGAGGCCACCACGCCCCGCACGCGCCACATCTTCGAGTACGACGCGGCCGATGCCGGCAGCGCCACGCTCAACATCTACATCGGGGTGGACGAAGAGGGCAACGACCTGCTCGTCGAGACCCGCGTCATCGAGGTGGAACTCAACGACGACTCCATTCAGCAATAAAATATGAGACTCCATATGCGAATTCTTACCCAATGCCTTGCGATGCTCTCCAGCGCGGCGCTTCTGGCCGGATGCGTCAACGAAGAGCCCAACTACGCCAAGAAGCCCGATTCGGGCAACGGCACCCCGACCGAGGTGGGCTACCTGAGCCTGAGCGGTCTGGAGATGAAGGTGATTTACGACGGCGAGACCGAGACCATGCCCGACGACACGGCCGACGCCTCCGCAACGCGGGCCGCGACGCCCCAGGTCGACGACTTCATCGTCGAGGTGGTCAACGCCCGCGGCGAATCGGTCGCCAGCAAAAGCTACGCCGAGTGGAAGGCCGCGGAGCGGAACGAACTCCCGGTGGGCAGCTACACGCTCAAGGTCCGCTCGCAGGAGCAATTCCCCGACGTGGAGTGGGAAGCGCCCGTATATGCCGCCTCGAAGGATTTTGTCATCGAGCGCGAGCAGACCACCACGCTCGACGACATCACCTGCACGCTGGCCAACATCAAGGTGACGATGCTCTTCTCGGCCGACCTGGCCGACATGCTGAGCGACGACACGAAGGCCGTCATCTCGCTGGGTGACAAGAGCATGGAATTCGGCAAGAAGGAGACCCGCGCGGCCTACTACCTGCCCGAGAAGGAGCTCAACACGCTCGAATTCCAGCTCACGGGCTCGTTTGCCGACACGGGCAAGCCCGTCACGCTGAACAAGAGCATCCCGAACGTCAAGGCGGGACAGTGGCGCAAAATCACGCTCGTCATCGAGTGGGCCGACAAGGGCGACGTGGTCTTCGACATCGAGGTCGACAACTTCGTGCTCGACGAGACGGTCGAGGTGAACGGCACCGACGGACTCTGGGAGGAGGTCATCGGCGGCGACGCACCGGAGGACGCCCCCGCCATCGTATGGGAGGGTCAGGAGCTCTCGCAGCCCTTCACGCTCACCGACGCGATGTTCGACCAGGCGGGCAACTGCACCGTGCCGTTCCGCTTCAAGGTGACGGCCCCCGGAGGGCTCACCTCACTGGGCGTGGCCATCGACTCGGACAACGCCTCGCTGCTCGAGGTGCTCGACCGCATCCAGCTGCCCCGCAGCTTCGACCTCTGCACGCTCGACGCCTCGTCGACGGCCGGAGCCGTGCTGACGAGCTTCGGACTGCCGCTGGGCAGCCAGGTGGTGGGCCAGCAGGCACTCACGCTCGACATCACGCGCCAGATTCCGCAACTCTACACATACGCCGGCACCCACACCTTCGCCCTGACGCTGGGCAACGCCGCCGGGAAGACGACGCAGGCGACGCTGACCCTCGTGGTGAAGAAGGGCGGCACGCAGACGGGTCCCGTCATCACGTGGCGCGGCTACAACATCGACCAAAGCTATGACCTGTCGGCCGACATGACCATCGTCGTCGACATCGAGTCGGAGAACGGCATCAAGGCCTTCGAGGTGAACATCGACTCGGAGGTGCTCGCCCCGATGCTCGGTGCGGTGGGCATTCCCGAGACGTTCGACCTCTGCACGGTCGACGGCGCGCTGGCCGAGACGCTCCAAAGCTTCGGCTTCAAGACCGGCAGCGACGTCACCTCGCCCATGTCGTTCGACATCACGCAGTTTGTCAGCATCCTGATGATGATGGATGCCGGCGAGCACAAGTTCCACCTGGCAGTGACCGACGACAACGGCGTCACGACGCGCAAGACCCTCCATCTGATTAACCGGAAGTAATTCCACACAAACGAACGACTGCGATGAAACATCTCATTCTATATGTTGCGGCGCTTGCGGGACTGCTCCTCGGCGGAGGCTCCTGCTCGAAGGAGCAGACGGCCGGAGGCACGGAGGGGTACGGCCGCGTGGAGATGGCGCTCTCGACCACGCGCAGCGACGAGGGGGGATACGACCCCTTCGAGCACCTTGCGGTCCGCATCTACAACGCCGACGGCGGGCTCATCCGCCAATACGACTCGCAGGAGGCGCTCCCCTCCTCGCTCGAGCTGCTGGCGGGCGACTACCGCATCGAGGTGGAGCTGGGCGAAGAGCTTCCGGCCTCGTTCGACGCCCGCTGCTACCGGGGCGCCGAGTCCTTCACCGTCACGGCGGGCCAGACGTCGCGCGTCGACGTGGAGTGCCGCCTGCGGAACACCGTCGTCGAGGTCAGCTACGACCCCACAGTGGCCGAGAACTTCAACGAGGGCTACCTCACGTGGGTTGCCGCGGGTGACAAGCTCGACCCGACGGCTGCCGAAGAGGGCTCCCTCGCGGCACTGCGCTTCACCGAAAGCGGCACGGGCTACCTGCTGCTGCCCAAGGGGGTGACCTCACTCAGCTGGCTCTTCCGCGGCGAACACCCCGAGAAGGGGCTCATCGAGAAGTCGGGACGCATCGACGACGTGAAGGCCGCCGGCAAGTACCAGCTCTCGTTCCGCTACTCGGAGGACCTGCCGGGCTTCATCGACTTCACGCTCACGGTCGACACCTCGACCGACGACCACGACGATACGATTATCTTCAGCCCCGACCCCACCATCACGGGCGACGGCTTCGACATGAAGGCGGTCCAGAAGTACACCTCGGGCGAGCGCCGCTTCCTCATCACCTCGATGGGTGCGCTCTCATCGACGACGCTGCGCGTGGGTGACGCGCAGTACGACCTGCTCCACCCCACCGAGCCGGGCATCACCGCGCAGCTCACCTCCGAGACGTCGCTCACGGTGACCCTCGGCGAGGAGTTCCTCTCGCAGCTGCCGGCCGGCAGCCAGACGCTCACCTTCGACATCGACGACGAGGATGGCGGCCACCTCACTGCCACGAGCGAGTTCCGCTTCGAGGGGCTCATCATGGTTGGCGAGGGCGACTACGACCTCTGGAACAACACGATGACGCTGCGCGCGATGGTCTTCGACAGCCACACCCCCGCAGTGCGCTTCTCGCTGCGCCGCACCCGGGCCAACGGCGAGCCGGTGAGCGAGGAGTGGCAGCAGCTCGACGGCAGCCGTACGGGCGAGGACCTCTACACGGCCACCTTCGCCCCGCAATGGAACGAATCGAACAACGAGGGTGGACTCTCCGTCTACACCCCGGCGGCCGGCAGCGGCATCTTCGCCAATGCAGAGTACGCCTACGCCGTCACGCTCGACGGAACGCCCCGCGGCGAGGGCTCGTTCACGACCTCGACCACACAGAGCATCCCCGACGGCGGCATGGAGAGCGCATCGCTCCCCTGCTTCGGTGTCGAGATAAGCAGCAACTCGTCGTTCTGGGCCAGCGGCAACAACTCCTTCGCCAAGACGCTCTGCTCGCAGGGCACCTTTGCGGGAATGGGCGGCTCGTACTGCGCCAAGCTGGCCTCGTCGTCGCCGCCGCTGGTGGGTCTGGCCGCCGGCAACCTCCTCTCGGGCCTCTTCTACAAGGACGGTCTGACCACCGGCGTGGTGGAGTTCGGACAGCCCTACACCTGGCAGGCGCGGCCGCGTGCCATGCGCGTGAAGTACCACGCCACGGTCGGCATCGTCAACAACGACAAGGGCTACGCCGGACCGCCCATCAAGAGCGGCGACCAGGACCGCGCCACCATCTACGCCTGCATCGTCGACTGGAGCGCCCGCCACAAGGTATCGTCGGGTACCAGCGCCCCGACCGGCGCCTGGAACCCCACGACCATGCAGAGCACCGACGAGGGGGCCATCATCGGCTACGCGATGCTGACGCTCGACGGCAACACCGAGGGTGACGCCATGCTCACGCGCGACATTGAGTTCCACTTCTACGACCGCACGGCTCGCCCCTCGGGCAAATACGCCATCGTCATCTCCTGCTCGGCCAACGCCTACGGCGAGTACATGCTCGGCTGCACGTCGAACGTACTCTACGTCGACGACTTCGAATGGGTTTACTAACGACACAAACGCACGCATCCATGCGCATACTGACATACTCACTGCTGCTCGCGCTCGCGGCGCTGCTGGGCACGACCCCGGCGCTCCGGGCCCAGGAGCCGCACCGCAACCCGCTTGCAGCGGCCGAAGAGACGGCCGCCGAGGAGATGGCCTCCGAGGAGGCCGCCGACGCCCGGACGACCCAAAAGACCGAGCTGCGCCCCATGACCATCAACGAGAAGCGCCGGCAGCGCGGCCTGACCGACACGCACAACCTCTTCGTGCCGCGCGGACAGTGGATTTTCGGCGGTACGGCCTCCTACTCGGCCCACTCGAACGACTCGTACCGCTTTCTGGTCATCGAGGGCATCGAATCCGAGGGCTACACCTTCCGCATCAGCCCGATGGTGGCCTACGCCTTCCGCAACAACATGGCGCTCGGCGCACGTTTCGCCTACGGGCGCACGCTGCTCAAGCTCGACAAGGCCAACCTGAGCCTCGGCGACGAGGATTCGGGCATCAACCTCCAGGCCAAGGATTTCTACTCGCTCAAGCACTCCTACACCATCTCGGCCATCTGGCGGCAGTACATCCCGCTGGGGCGCAGCAAGCGCTTCGCGCTCTTCAACGAGACGCAGCTCTCGGTGGGCGGTTCGCAGGCCCGCTTTGCCAACGACTCGCCCGTGAAGGGCACCTACGAGACGGGCTACTCGCTCTCGCTGGGCTTCTCGCCCGGTATCGTGGCCTTCGCAACGAACAACATGGCCGTCGAGGTGAATGTCGGCGTGATGGGTATCTCCTACTCCCACACCAAGCAGGTCCACAACCAGGTGACCGTCGGCAAACGCTCGGCAAGCATGATGAACTTCAAGGTCAACATCTTCTCGATTGGCCTCGGCATGGCCTTTTACCTCTAAAACGGCACGCGCATGAAAAAGACGATACTCTTCACGATTCTGACCCTCTTCACCCTGCTCGGCGCAACGGCCGAAACGGTGCCCGATGCCGCAAGGCCCGCAGCGGAAGATTCGCTGCGGATGTCGGGTGCCGAAGCCGGCAAGACGAAGCGGCACTTCCTCCCCACGCGCCGGCGCATCGACCGTGAAATCAACAAGCTGAAGTTCGCCTACAAGGGCGAGGTGATGATGGGCCTTACGGCCTCGTACGGCACCCTGACGAGCGACGACACCGACTTCATGATTATCCTCGACAACATCAACGCCGACGGTACGATGGCCTCGGTGCGCCCCTTCGCCGGCTACTTCTACCGCGACAACCGCTGCATCGGCGTCCGCTTCGGATACACGCACATCGACGGCACGCTCAACAACATGCGCTTCGACATGGGCGAATCGAACGACATCTCGGCCGAGATTCCCTATGTCAACCTGCAGAGCGACAACTATGCCTTCGGTCTGTTCCACCGCTCCTACGCTGGATTGGACCCCAAGGGGCGCTTCGGCCTCTTTGCCGAGTTCGAACTCTCGTTCTCGACCGGCAACACGCAGTTCGCCTACGAGACGAGCGGCCAAATCAAGCGCACCTACAGCGAGAACTCGCAGCTCAAGCTGGGCTTCAACCCCGGCGCGGCGGTCTACATCTTCCCCAACGTCTGCGCCACCATCTCATTCGGACTGGGCGGCATCCAGTACACCAACGTGACGCAGAAGGATGCCGACGGCAACAAAATCGGCTCGCGCCAATCGTCGAACATGAAGTTCAAGCTCAACATATTCTCCATCAATTTCGGAATGACCATCCACCTGTGGGACAAGAAAAAGTTATAATAGGATGAGATTGAAAAGATACCTGACCGCCCTGCTGGCCGCAGCGGCCCTGCTGGCGCAGTCGTGCATCAAGAACGACATACCCTACCCCGAGGTCGAAATCAACATCACGGGGGTCGAGGGGCGCGGGTTCACCGTCGCGTCGATTGACGTGACGACGCGGACTGTCACCCTCTCGCTCGAGGAGCAGACCGACATGGGCGCCGTCGAAATCGACAAGGTGACGCTCGGCGTGGTCTCGCACAGCACAAGCCTGACGAACGAGGAGCTGCTCGCCCAGGTGCGCTCGTCGCGCGAGCTGACCGGCACGTTCGACCTCCGCACGCCGCTCTACGTGACGCTGTCGCTCTACCAGAGTTTCGAGTGGAGCATCGTGGCCGAGCAGAACATCGAGCGCCGCTTCAGCGTGGCGGGACAAATCGGAGCGTCGCAGTTCGACGTGCCCAACCGCACGGTGGTGGCCAACGTACCCCAGGGAACGGACCTCAGCGCGCTGCAGGTCAACGAACTCAAGCTCGGACCGGCCGACATCACCACCTACTCGCCGACGCTCGAAGAGCTCTCGGGAACGAGCTTCGAGACGGTGCGCTTCGTCGACGTCACCTGCTTCGGGCAGACCGAGCGGTGGATTCTCCACGTCGTTCCCGTCGACGTGACGGTCATGCTGACACAGGTCGACGCCTGGAGCAAGGTCATCTGGCTCTACGGCGCCGGTGTCGAGGGGCGCAAGATGGGCTTCCGCTACCGTGTGAAGGGGTCGGAGGAGTGGCTGGAGGTGCCCGACGTCGAGGTCGACGGCGGCAGCTTCAAGGCCCGCCTCAAGGCCGAGGCCGAGACCGACTACGAGGTGGTGGCCTATGCCGACGACGACCTGTCGGAGCCCCGCAGCGTCCGCACCGAGGCGACCTGGACACTCCCCAACGGTGGCTTCGAGGAGTGGACGGCGCCCGACCTCAACATCACCCCCAAGCGCAAATACTGGCTGCCCTACCTGCTCGACGGCGGGACGCCCTTCTGGGATACGGGTAACAAGGGTTCGACGACACTCAGCGAGTCGGACAACATCTCGATTCCCGAGAACGACCCGCGGCCCGGTTCGACGGGCACCCGCTCGGCACACCTCACCTCGAAGTGGGTGGTGCTGAAGTTCGCGGCCGGAAACCTCTTCACGGGCGAGTACTTCGCCACGAAGGGAACCAACGGCGTGGTGGGATTCGGCCGCCCGTGCGGCTACCGTCCGACGGCACTCCACGGATGGGTGAAGTTCAAGGGGGGCAAAATCAACCGCGTGGGCAGCGTTCCGGTCGGTGTGGACATCCAGCAGGGTGTGACCGACGACAACGGCATCATCTACATCGCGCTGGGTACGTGGACCCCCGAGAAGTACGGTGTCTGGGTCGACTACATCACGCGCGACTTCTACGGTACGAACGACGTTCCGATTGCCGTCTACACGGGTGACAAGAGTTCGTTCTTCAATGCGCAGGGGCCCGACGTAGTGGGCTACGGCGAGAAGGTGATGGTGGAGAACATCGACGAATGGACCGAGTTCACCATCCCGATTGAGTACACCTCGACGGACCGCGTGCCGACCCACATCCTCATCGTCTGCTCGTCGTCGCGCTGGGGCGACTACTTCACCGGCTGCGACAAGAGCGAACTGTGGGTGGACGACTTCGAACTCATCTACGACTGATGCGGCCCGAGGCCGCAGCCATACCGAGCCCGGTGACCCGACGGTCACCGGGCTTTTTTTGCCTCTGAGGGCCGAAAAGGCGACATGGGGGAGGGCTGGTCTGCACGGGCAGAAACAGGCTGAAAACGGAAGAAAAGAGGGTGAAGAGAGCAGAGACGGCGGAAGGAACCCGGCAGAAAAGGCTCGGCGGAAGAAACCCGTGCGGAAAAAGAGGCTGAGAACGGGCAAAGGGTTGCAGGAAGCGAAGCAAGGGAAAAGGCGAAAAGAAGGCGGGAAGACAGCGGGAGGAACAGGCACAAAAAAGAGGGACTCTGCATCCTGACAGAAGCGGAGTCCCTCCCGGGTTATGCCCCTCGCACGCCGCTAACGGCGGGCAAGACGGCAATATGTATCGTAACGACCGATTACGTCGTTGACATAGGCTCTCGTCTGCGCGACACCCGTGAACTTGCCGCACTTGACGGCGTCGTTCTCATAGTACTCGGGCTGCGCCTTGAGCTCAAGGTAGCGCGAAACGACCTCCCATGAATTGGGATTCTCGCCGTTGAGCCGCGCGAGTCGGCGGGCATCGTTCACATGACCGATTCCGCCGTTGTAGCAGGCCAGCACGATGCTCATCCGGTCCTTTTCCGAAGTTCCCTGCGGGAAGCGGAGCATCGACTGAATCGTCGACATCAGTCGGTTGGCCAGCCAGACGTTCGTCTCGGGGTCGGCAATCTGCTCGACCGGAACGTCGAACTGACGCGCTACGGAGGGCATAATCTGCATCAGACCGCGCGCTCCGCTGCGCGACACGATATCGGGCGTAAAGCGCGATTCGTGGTAGGCTATGGCACTCATCAGCCGCCAATCGTTGCCCTCACGCTCGCTGATGGAGCGAATCAGGCCATCGTAGGCCGAGATTACCGGTGCGTCGTCGAGATAGGGGGAGGCCGTCGCGGAGTCCACCGTCTCGTCCGACTGCTGCGTTCCGTCCATCGGAACGCTCATGCGGGCATTGAAGCCGTAAAAGGTAGTAATTAAGGTTAAGAACGAAAAGGTTAAAACTGTCTTTTTCAGCATACATCACTGTTTTGCGGGCAGCTTACACCGTGCAGAACAGTACGCTAATCATAGAACCCCCACGAGATACCGATTTTGAACATGCCCGGATTGAGCGGGTAGTCGGCCAGCGAGAAGTACTCGCCATTGCCGAACAGCCCCTTGTTCAGATGCTGGTATTTGAGGAAAATCCTCATTCTCTTCCACTTGGCCATCAGGAAAAGGTCGACGTAGGGATAGTTCCCCACCTCGGTCTCCCGCTGGTTGTAGAACACCGACAGTGCCGGATTGTAGCCGGGGGCATAGTACCGCGTATGGTAATGCCCGTCCAGTCCGAACTGCAGGCGCAATACGTTGCGCACGGCCCAGAACTCGTAGTAGTACGAGAGGTAGGCGCTGAGAAGCGGAACGGGTACAACTTCTTGATTCGTACTCCACTGCAACAATACCCTGTTGTCCAGATGAAGTCCGCCTAAGCGGAAATCCTTGCGAGCGTACACACTCGTGAGGCTTACACTCCCCGAATGCTGCGCCACCAGGCGGTCGTTCCCGTAGTAGATTTTGTCGGTTACGACACCCTGCCACGCCTCCACCTCGAAGGCATAGTCGGGCAGCGAGAATTTTACCTCGAATCGAGTTTCAGTCTCCTTATCCAAAGGAGCGGACCACATGTAGTGGTTCGAGCACAGATTCTCCTCCCAGTAGCTGGGCGAACGCCGCTCCATCGAGAAGCGTCCCTCGAGAATCAGGGGATGGCCGCGGAGCGTCCCCATCAACGCCAGGTGGGCCCCCAGCGTCAGGTCTCCGCCTCTGTATCCCGACGGGTAGAACTTCACGTTCGCATCCCAGTCGACATACCGTTTGATTTTGCCGCCCACCGAGCCGTAGGCGAAAAAACTGGTCTTCTTGACCGTAGAGTACTTGCCCGAGAGGAAATCCTCCGGGTCAAACTGCGCATAGGTGTGCAGGTCGAGTCCCACACCTCCGTCGATGGTTCCCACCACGCCGTTGCGGTCCCACGGCTGCGCCTGCACGAAGAGGCGGTTCGATATCACGCGCTCGTAGGTCGAGTCGCGCGACTCGGTGGGATTGAGGTACCAGTTGTCGTAGTAGTAACCCTCGGTCGGAATCCACTCCCCGGTATCCGGGTTCCGCGAACCGCGTTCGTCGGTATAGGGTGCCCGGATGTCGGTATAGACCTTGCTCCACGAGTTGTACTCGAAGGAGTGCCCGATGTAGACGGCCGAAAGTCCGGCTATCGAGTAGTCCTCCTCGGTGACCCGCTGGAGCGGGATGCCGTACGACTGCGTGATGAAGAAGGCGTTGTTGCGGTAGAGGTTCTTCGCCTCTGCATCCGCCAGCTTCATCGGAACGCCCGACGGCATCTCGAACGTGGTGTCGGCAATGGCCCATTTGCCAACCACGCCGCCGTTCTCCTGCTGCTCGATGTGGTTGTTGATGTAACCGGCATGCACCGAGTAGCGTTTGCCCGTATGGTTGAACGCCAGGGCTAAGTTGTGGTTCTTGGTCGACGACCAGATGTACTTGCCCCGCGTTCCGCGCGCCTTGTAGTCGACGTTGAAGCCCGTCGACGGCGATATCTGTGCCGCATGCATGATGTCGAAGTTCTCCTCGCGGTACTTCTTCTGGCCCGATTCGAGGTACGAGAGGCGAATCATCGGCTTCTTCGTATTGTAGAACGGCACGTTCTCCATGTCGTAGAGGTAGGCGTAGTAGGGCGTCGCAAAGGTGAAGTTGAACTCCTGCGGCCGGTCGAAGTAGTTGAGCGGCTGCGACGTCTGGCCCAGACCTCCCTGCGCCATGTCTCCCACCCCGTGGCGGTAGAAGGGGTAGTCGATGCGATAGTCCGCAAGCGTGGTGTCGATATCACGCAGCTGCACGCGGTTGTAGTCGCGACTGATGTGCCACATGAAGTTCGGACGCGCCCGCGTCGAGTCGTCGAAGAAGTAGCTCTCGAGCGGCTTGCGGATTTTGCGCTCCTTCTTGGTGGTATCCTGTTGCTGCTGGCCTTCGCCCTCCTCGCCATTCATGTTCTCGTAGGGGTTGCCGCCGTAGAGCGCCCCCGACTGCCCGTTCTGCTGCGCACGCATGAGCGCCCGAGCGTCCAATCCCTGAGCGGAACCGCCTTGGGGCCACACGACAAGGAGCAGCCCGGTCAGAAGCGCCCAGAAGATTTTGTTCGACCACCGATTCATACGTTCAGGAGCGGTTTTGCGCCGCAAAGGTAATTAAAAATTTTTTAAATATTCAAATCCGGCATTCCGCCGCCCGACGTGAACCGCTCACGGGCAGAGGGTTCCGCGCGCTGCCGGATGGATGGTTACTCCACTTTCGGAGCATCGTCCGAGGCGCTCCGCGCCTCCTCATCCGTGCGCTCTTCGGCCGCCTGCGCCTCCGCCGGCTCCTGCCCGCCGCGGTTGGCCTGCATCCCCCAGCGGATGGCCGAGATGAGGATGTAGAGCAGGATGATGACCGGAATGGCATAGATTCTCAGCGAGGCAATCACCGCCACGCAGAGCAGCAGGAAGAGGTAGCGGATTTGGTTGCCGCGCCAGCCGAAGCCCCGGAACTTGAGGGCGAACATCCTCACGGGCGAGACGAGCAGCCACGACATCGCCACCACGACGATGAGCAGCGGCCAGCCGCCGAAATCGAGCCCCGTACGCACGCCGATGAATCCCAGCGAGGAGAAGAAGAGGGCGTTGGCCGGGGTGGGCAGTCCGCAGAATTCGGTGTGCTGCGTCTCGTCGATGTTGAACTTGGCCAGCCGCAGCGCCGAGAAGGCCGCCATGACGAAGCATACGAAGGTTGCCACAAGGCGAATCCACACGGGGGTTCCCTCCGCCATCCCGCCGACGGTCATCGCGTAGACCACGGCCGAGGGGGCGAATCCGAAGGAGACCATGTCGGCCAGCGAATCGAGCTCGACGCCGATTGCCGAGGGGCACTTGAGCAGCCGCGCCACGAAGCCGTCGAAGAAGTCGAAGACGGCGGCCAGGACAATGAGCCAGAAGGCCCATTCGAGGCTGCCGTAGACCAGCGCCGCCAACGATGCGAACGCTCCGCAGAGCAGGTTGGAGAGCGTCAGCAGGTTGGGAACCGTAAAGAGTTTAATCTTCATCGCGAAGAAATAATTTATACTGCATGGGCGGCAAAGTTACAAAATATTTTTATCTTTGTCTTGCTGAACACGCTATAATATAACTTATGGAGAGCAAGAAATATTGTGTAATCATGGCGGGCGGCATCGGTACGCGCTTCTGGCCCAAGAGCCGTCAGGCCATGCCCAAACAGTTTCTCGACATACTCGGCACCGGGAAATCGTTCATTCGCCAGACCTACGAGCGCTTCGCGCCGATGATTCCCGCCGGGAATTTTCTGGTGGTGACCAACCGCCGCTACAAGGAGCTGGTGCTGCAGCATCTGCCCGAGCTCGACGAGCGGCAGGTGCTCTGCGAGCCCATCGGCCGCAACACGGCCCCCTGCATCGCCTATGCGGCCTATACGCTGCTCAAGCGCGACCCCGAGGCCGAGATGATTGTCACCCCGTCGGACCATCTGATTCTCAACGAGGAGGAGTTCCGACGCATCGTCACGGACTGCGCCTCGTTCGCCTCGGAGCACGACGCGCTGCTGACCATCGGCATCACCCCCACCCGCCCCGAAACGGGCTACGGATACATCCAGGTCTCGGACGAGCGGGCCATCAGCAAGGTGAAGAGCTTCACCGAGAAGCCCGGTCTGGAGCTGGCGCAGACCTTCCTCCAGTGCGGCGAGTTTCTCTGGAACTCGGGCATCTTCGTCTGGAAGGTGAGCACCATCATCGAGGCCTTCCGCCGCTATCTGCCCGAGCTGCACGCCCTGTTCAACGGCGCCATGCCGGCACTGGGGACCGACGCCGAGCGCACGGCCCTGGAGATTGTCTTTTCGGAGTGCCGCGCCGTCTCAATCGACTACGGCGTGATGGAGAAGGCCGACAACGTATATGTCCACCGCGGCGACTTTGGCTGGAGCGACGTGGGAACCTGGGGCTCGGTCTACCAGCACTCGCGCAAGGGCCGCTACGCCAACGCCGCGCCGGATGAAGGGTGCTACCTCTACGACACGCGCAGCTGCATCGTCTCGCTGCCCAAGGAGAAGATTGCCGTCATCAGCGGACTGAAGGAGTACATCGTCGTCGACACGGAGGACGTGCTGATGATTTGTCCGCGCGCCGAGGAGCAGAACATCCGCAAGTTCATCGACGAGGTGAAGTTTCACAACGGCGACCGGCACATCTGACCGCCGCCGACCCCAACGGGACCCGTACCGCTGCGCCGGTGCGGGTCTTTTGCACAATCGGGGACAGAAGTCCGGCGCGACACGCCCGGCCCCGGCCCCCCAGAACCGATTCGAACAGAGACAGCACATGAACATTCAGGAACTCTACGCCATCTACCGGCAGCATCCGCACATCTCGACCGACTCGCGGCGGATACTGCCCGACTCGCTCTTCTTCGCCCTGAAGGGCACTTCGTTCGACGGCAACCGCTTTGCCGCCGAGGCCCTCGAAAAGGGGGCCGTGCGGGCCGTTGTCGACGACCCGTCGGCAGCCGGCGAGGGGTGTATCCTCGTCGACGACGTGCTCGCGACGCTCCAGGCGCTGGCCCACGAACACCGCCGCGCACTGGCCATTCCAATCCTGGCCATCACGGGCAGCAACGGCAAGACGACGACCAAGGAGCTCGTCGCCCGCGTGCTCTCCGAGCGCTTCGTGCTCCGCGCCACGCAGGGCAATCTGAACAACCACATCGGCGTGCCGCTGACGCTGCTGGCGATGGACGCCTCGACGCAGTTCGGCGTGGTGGAGATGGGGGCGAGCGCCTGCGGCGAAATCGCCCTGCTGGCCTCGATTGCCGAGCCCGACTACGGACTCATCACCAACATCGGCCGGGCCCACCTCGACGGCTTCGGCGGTCCCGAGGGGGTGCGCCGCGGCAAGGGCGAGCTCTACGACTACCTCGCCGCCCACGGCGGCACGGCCTTCGTGCCCGAAGCCGACCCTGAAGAGCGTCCGCTGCCCGCTCGACGGCGCCGACGGGATTGAGAGCCATCTGGAGGGGGCCTACAACCGGGCCAACATCGCCGCTGCAGCGGCGGTGGGACGCTATTTCGGGGTTCCCGAGGAGCGGATTCGCGCGGCGATTGCCGGCTACCGTCCCGACAACAACCGTTCGCAGCGGGTCGTAACGGGGCGCAATACGCTCATCGTCGACTGCTACAACGCCAACCCCTCGAGCATGCGCGCCTCGGTGGAGAACTTCCTCGGCGAGCCGCTCGACGGGCGCACGCAGCGCATCTTCATTCTGGGCGACATGCTCGAGCTGGGGGCCTGGTCCGAGGAGGAGCACCGCGCCATCGCCGCGCTGGCCGCCGGCGACCCTGCGGCGCGGCTGATGCTCGTCGGCGGCGAGTTCGCCCGGGCCTGCGCCGGAAGCGAGGTGGCACGGCGCGCCGAATTCTACCCCTCGCGCACGGAGCTGGCCGCCGAACTGGAGCGCCACCCGGTCGGGAATGCCCTCGTACTGGTCAAGGCCTCGCACGGCATCGGGTTGGAACACATCATCGACAAACTCTGAAAGACTATGAAACGACTGCTGCTCTCGCTCTGCATCCTGCTGACGGCCGCACCGACGCTCCGGACCGCAGCACAGACAAGCGGCGCAGCGCCGGAAGCCGCAGCGCACGACACGGCATACGGCGCCGCATACGAATCGCGTCAGGTGGAGTGCGAACGCGACTTCGGCAAACTCCACGGCACGCTGACCGTCCCTGCCGGGGGCGCGCAGACCGCCCTGCTGCTGATTGCCGGCTCGGGCCCCACGGACCGCGACGGCAACAACCGGCTGGGCATCCGCTGCGACTCCTACCGCCTGCTGGCCGAGGAGCTGGCTACGGCGGGCTACGCCGTGCTGCGCTACGACAAGCGGGCCATCGGTTCGAGCCAGCTCGACGACCCAACGCAGCTGCGGGAGCTCACCTTCGACCAGTACATCGACGATGCCGAGGCGCTGGCCGACCTTCTCGCGAAGGAGGGCTTCCGCCGCGTGGTGCTCGCAGGCCACAGCGAAGGGGCGCTCATCGCACTGGTCGCCGCACAGCGTTCGCCGGCCGTTGCGGGCGTCGTCTCACTCTGCGGCACCGGCTACCCGCTCGACAAGGTGCTCCGCCTGCAACTGGCCGGGCAACTCGTTCCGGCGCACATGGAGCTCTACTTCGAAGCGATGCAGATAATCGGGGCACTCGAGCGGGGAGAGCGGGTCGACATGGCCTACCACCCCCAGTTCCAGGCGCTTTTCAACACGGACGTGCAGCCCTTCATCATCTCGCAGATGCGCTACGACCCGCAGCAGGAGCTCCTTAAGGTCAAGGTCCCGGTGCTGATTGCAGCCGGCGACAACGACCTGCAGGTTCCCGCATTCCATGCCGAGGAGCTCGCCGCGGTGCGCCGCGACGCCCCGCTCCGCGTCATCCCGAAGATGGCGCACACGCTCAAGGCGTGCGACGAGACGACGCTCGAAGGACAGATGCGCACGGCCTATGGCGACCCGACGCTGCCCCTCGCCCCGGGACTTGTGCAGGCCATCACGGAATTTCTCGGCGGGCTGTAACCGCTCCGGAGGCTGCCGCCCCCCCGCCGCTACACCCGTCCCGACCGCCACACCCCACCGCCCGGGGCCGCACGCTGCCGCAGGAGCCCGTTGCCGGAGAAAAGGCCCGGGAGCCGCCGAGAAACGGGGCCTTGGCCGCACGTTTACCAAATATTTTGCTATTTTTGCACAGACTTACCAAAATTTCCACCCGATTATGACACTCAACGAATACCAGCAGCACGCCCTCGAGACGGCGATATATCCCGAGAACCGCAAAATCATCTACCCGACGCTCGGCCTGACGGGCGAGGCGGGCGAAGTGGCCGACAAGGTGAAGAAGGTCATCCGCGACGGTCACGAGGAGTTCACCGACGAGAAGCGGCTCGAAATCGTCAAGGAGATTGGCGACGTGCTGTGGTACTGCGCCACCCTCTCGCGCGATTTGGGCTACGACCTCGACGAGGTTGCCCGCATGAACGTCGAGAAGCTCCGCTCGCGCATGCAGCGCCACCTCATCTCGGGCAGCGGCGACAACCGGTAGCGAACCCGGCAGGCGCCCCTCCGACCGACAGCTCTC
>ENA-ORRI01000560-ORRI01000560.1-human-gut-metagenome-genome-assembly--contig:-NODE-560-length-19068-cov-2.74449_pt1 | contig 19068 bp, 29 predicted proteins | sample MGYA00242172_ERZ509128 | MGnify/ENA primary metagenome ERZ509128 (study PRJEB26280, sample SAMEA2338623) | human gut metagenome | biome: human gut; feature: human-associated habitat; material: faeces... | reverse complement strand
CGACGGACGTGACCGGTACGATCGAACTGCCGGAAGGCACCGAAATGGTGATGCCCGGCGACAACATCACGATGACCGTTCAGCTCATTTGCCCGATCGCTATGGAAGCCGGTCTCCGCTTCGCTATTCGTGAAGGCGGTCACACCGTGGGTGCCGGCGTCGTTGCCAAGATCATCGAGTAATTTTTGATACTCGTTTGAAAACTTGACAGTTTTAGGGGGTGCAGATATACTGCGCCCCCTTAGTTCTTTTATCTGTTCTTTTTCAGGAATACATCCAATGCAGTCTCAGCGCATCCGCATCCGCCTCAAGGCGTTTGACTACAAGCTGATCGATCAGTCCGCTCTCGAAATCGTTGACACCGCCAAGCGCACCGGCGCCGTGGTCCGCGGACCGGTTCCGCTCCCCACGCGCATCCAGCGTTTCGACATTCTGCGTTCCCCGCACGTCAACAAGACGAGCCGTGATCAGCTCGAAATCCGCACCCATCAGCGTCTGATGGACATCATTGACCCGACGGACAAGACCGTGGACGCGCTCATGAAGCTCGATCTGCCGGCCGGCGTCGACGTCAAGATCAAGGTGCAGTAATCTGAAAAGGTTTTAAACGCAGGGTTTCTTCAGGGCTCTTCGGCAGAAGGTGAGGAGCAGGGGAGACCGGCGTTTTTTCATGTCGTTTCTGGCTTCCGAAGCAATCGATCGGTGTTCGAATACTTGCAGACGAACCTCCCGTCGTGAAACGATTTTTTTAAAGTACGGTCCCGGCCAATCGTAGCCGGGGTGGAGAAATAAATGAGTGATAAGCTCGGCTTAGTCGGCCGCAAGATCGGCATGACGCGCATCTTCCAGGATGACGGCAAGTCCGTCCCCGTGACGGTGCTCGATGTGTCCGGTAACCGTGTCACGCGTGTGAAGACGGTGGAAACCGACGGCTACAATGCAATCCAAGTCGCGTTCGGCACGAAAAAGCCCTCGCGCGTCAACAAGGCTGCTGCCGGTGAATTCGCCAAGGCTGGCGTTGAAGCCGCTGCCGTGTTGAAAGAGTTCCATATCGATGCTGACAAAGTTGCCGAATACAAGCCCGGCACTGTTCTCGGCGCCGACATCTTCACGGAAGGCCAGAAGGTCGACGTGACCGGCACCACCATCGGTAAGGGTTTTGCCGGCGTTATCAAGCGCCACCACTTCTCGTCCAACCGCGCCAGCCACGGTAACTCCGTGACGACCCGTGCACCGGGCTCTATCGGTAACCGTCAGGATCCGGGCCGTGTTTTCCCGGGTAAGCGTATGGCCGGTCAGCTCGGCAACGCCCAGCGTACGACGCAGAACCTGGTTGTGGCCCGCGTCGATGCTGAACGCGGTCTGCTGCTCGTCCGCGGTGCCGTTCCCGGTTCCAAGGGCGGTGAAGTCGTCGTGCGTGCGGCGGTCAAGGCCTAATTAGGAGCGATCAATGGAACTCAATGTACTCAATGAACAGGGCCAGGAATCGGCAAAGCTTGCCGCTTCCGATACCGTGTTCGGTCGTGAATACAACGAAGCCCTGGTGCACCAGCTCGTGGTTGCCTACCAGGCCAACGCTCGTCAGGGTACCCGTGCGCAGCTTAACCGCCGCGACGTGCACCACACGACGAAGAAGCCCTGGCGTCAGAAGGGAACGGGCCGTGCCCGCTCCGGTATGAGCTCGTCTCCCCTGTGGAGAGGCGGCGGCCGTACCTTCCCGAATACGCCGGATGAAAACTTCACCCAGAAGATCAACAAGAAGGCCTATCGTGCCGCCATGCAGACGATCTTTTCCAAGCTCGCTGCCGACGGTCGCCTTGTTGTGATCGATTCGATCAGCGCCGAAACCCCGAAGACGAAGGATTTCGCCGCTAAGCTGAAGGCTCTCGGTGCCGTTGAACACGTCATGGTGATCACCGCTGAAGTCTCTGACAACCTGTACCTGGCTTCCCGCAACCTCAAGAACGTTCTGGTTGTGGAGCCGCGCTACGCCGATCCGCTCAGCCTGATCTACTACAAGAAGATCGTGGTGACGAAGGATGCGGTCGCCAAGATCGAGGAGATGCTGGGATGAAACAAGATCGTCTGTTGAAGGTGCTTGCCGGCCCCGTGATCTCCGAAAAGAGCACGATGCTCGCCGAAAAGAACCGTCAGTACACGTTCCGCGTCGTGCCCTGTGCCACGAAGGCGGAAGTCAAGGCCGCTGTCGAACTGCTCTTTAAGGTCAAGGTCGACGGTGTTCAGATTCTGAATGTGAAGGGTAAGGTCAAGCGCGCCGGCCGTAACGGCGGTGTGCGCAGCGATGTCCGCAAGGCCTACGTCACCCTCGCTCAGGGTCAGGAAATCAACTTCGCGCAAGAGGTGAAGTAAATGGCTCTCGTCAAACCCAACCCGACGTCGGCCGGCCGCCGCCACATGGTGAAGGTCGTTACGCCCGGTCTGCATACCGGCAAGCCTTTTGCCGCGCTTACCGAGAAGAAGAACCGCGGTTCCGGCCGCAACAACAACGGTCACATTACGTGCCGTCACAAGGGCGGCGGCTCCAAGCGTGCCTACCGTCTGATCGACTTCCTGCGCAACAAGGACGGCATCTCCGCCCGCGTTGAACGCATCGAATACGATCCGAACCGTTCTTCTCACATTGCTCTGGTGTGCTATGCCGACGGCGAACGCCGTTACATCATTGCTCCCAAGGGCCTGAAGGTCAATGACACGATCATGTCGGGTCAGGAAGCTGCGATTAAGGTCGGCAACACCCTTCCGCTCCGCAACATCCCTGTGGGCACCACGATTCACTGCATCGAAATGCTGCCGGGCAAGGGCGCTCAGCTCGTCCGTTCCGCCGGTGCGTTCGCTCAGCTGATCGCCCGCGAAGGTGACTACGCTCAGGTCCGCCTGCGTTCCGGTGAAGTGCGCCGCATTCTTATCGAATGCCGTGCCACGATCGGTACCGTCGGTAACGAAGAAAACAGCCTGCGTGAACTCGGCAAGGCCGGTGCCACCCGTTGGCGCGGCATCCGTCCGACCGTCCGCGGTAAGGTGATGAACCCGGTTGACCATCCGCACGGCGGTGGTGAAGGCCGTACCGGTACGGGTCGTCCGCCTGTTACGCCTTGGGGTCAGCTCACCAAGGGTTACCGTACTCGCAACTCCAAGCGCACGGACTCCATGATCGTCCAGCGCCGTTATGACAAGTAAGGGGGCCTCGTAATGTCTCGTTCGTTAAAGAAAGGACCGTTTGTCGACGGTTCTCTCATGAAGAAGGTCGAAGCCGCCCAGGCCAGTCGTGACAAGCGTCCGATCAAGACCTGGTCGCGCCGCAGCACGATTGTCCCCGAATTCATCGGTCTGACGATCGCTGTTCACAACGGCCGCCAGCACGTACCTGTGTACGTCAATGAAAACATGGTCGGCCACAAGCTCGGCGAATTTGCTTTGACGCGTACCTTCCACGGTCACGCTGTGAGCGCCGACAAGAAGGTCAAGGGGTAATGTAAATGGAAACTACTGCAATTGTCCGTGGTGTTCGCCTCTCGGCTCAGAAGGGCCGTTTGGTTGCAGACCTCGTTCGCGGTAAGCCCGTGGACAAGGCCCTCAACATCCTCACGTTCACGCAGAAGCGCGCTGCCGTCATCATCAAGAAGGCGCTCGAATCTGCCATCGCCAACGCCGAGCACAACGACGGTGCCGACATTGACGATCTGCGCGTGAAGAAGATCTACGTGGAAAAGGCTACGACGCTGCGCCGTTTCGGTGCCCGCGCCAAGGGCCGCGGTACGCGTATCTCGAAGCAGACCAGCCACATCTTTGTGACGGTCGGCGACTAAGGTAAAGGTGAACCATGGGTCAGAAAATTAATCCTACCGGCTTCCGCCTTCCCGTTACGCGCAACTGGACGTCGCGCTGGTACGCGGTCGGCCGTGAATTTTCCCGTACGCTCGGCGAAGACCTCCGTGTCCGCGCCTTCCTTGAGAAGAAGCTCAAGGCTGCGAGCGTTTCCCGTATCCTGATCGAGCGTCCCGCCAACAACGCCCGCATCACGATTTTCTCTGCTCGTCCCGGTGTTGTGATCGGCAAGCAGGGTGCTGACATCGAACAGCTCAAGGCTGAAGTTCAGAAGATGGTCGGTGTGCCCGTGCACATCAACATCGAAGAAGTCCGCCGTCCTGAGCTCGATGCGCAGTTGATCGCCGACGGCATCACCCAGCAGCTTGAAAAGCGCGTGATGTTCCGCCGCGCCATGAAGCGCTCGATGCAGAACGCCATGCGTCTCGGTGCCAAGGGCATCAAGATCATGAGCGCCGGCCGCTTAAACGGCGCCGAAATCGCCCGTACCGAATGGTACCGCGAAGGCCGCGTTCCGCTTCAGACGCTGCGTGCCAACATTGACTACGGTTTTTCCGAAGCCAATACCACGTACGGCGTGATCGGCGTGAAGGTGTGGGTCTACAAGGGTGACAACCTCGGCCGTGATGAGGCTGTTGAAGCGGCTCCGACCGTGAAGACCGCCGTCGTCGTCCGAGCCGCCGTCCCCGTAAGGCCGAAGGCGCTGAAGGCGAGGGCAAACCCGCCGCCCGCCGCAGCCGCAAGGCCGCTGCTCCTGCAGCTGCCGAAGCTAACAAAGACGGAGAATAATCGATGCTGCAACCGAATCGTACCAAGTACCGTAAGGACCAGAAGGGTCGCAACTACGGTCTGGCTCAGCGCGGCGCGAACGTTTCGTTCGGTGACTTTGGTCTCAAGGTTATCGAACGCGGTCGCCTGACGGCCCGTCAGATCGAAGCTGCACGTCGTGCTCTGACGCGCCACATCAAGCGCGGCGGCCGTGTGTGGATCCGTGTGTTTCCGGACAAGCCCATTTCGAGCAAACCCGCCGAAGTCCGTATGGGTAACGGTAAGGGTAACCCTGAATACTGGGTTGCGCTGGTCCAGCCGGGCCGCGTGCTCTATGAAATGGACGGCGTTGACGAGAACCTTGCCCGCGAGGCCTTTGCCCTTGCTGCCGCAAAGCTTCCTCTGAAGACGAAGTTCGTTGTCCGCCAGATCGGCATGTAAGGAGACGGACATGAAGGCAAAAGAACTGCGCGCCATGGATGAGGCTGCGCTTAACAAGGAACTGAATGACCTGCTGCACGCACACTTCAAGCTGCGTGTTCAGAAGGCCACTCAGCAGCTCCAGAACACGAACCAGCTGCGCACGACGCGCCGTGACATCGCGCGCGTTCGCACGGTTCTCGCTCAGAAGGCGGCCGCGAAATGACGGAAAATAACGTTGAAACCAAGGCGCTCACCCGTACTCTCGTCGGTACGGTCACGAGCGACAAGATGGATAAGACTGTGACGGTCCTCGTGGAACGCCGCGTCAAGCATCCTCTCTACGGCAAGTACATCGTGCAGAACAAGAAGTACCATGCGCACGACGAAAGCAACACCTGCGGTATCGGTGACAAGGTGGAAATCGCTGAGTCCTCAGCGATCTCCAAGACCAAGTCCTGGAAGGTCACCCGCGTGATCGAAAAGGCCGTCGTCATCTAAGCCGACTGCGTTTTCAAAAACTGCTTGCAAGTAAGCCGGACTTTCGGCTATACTTGCGGGCCTGCGAAAAAGCCGACCGCAAGGTCGGCCTTTTCGTCGCATTTTCCGGATCATCCGGACCAGTGTTTCTGCCCGCCAGACTGCAGTGACGGCGGTGTTTCTCGGAAGCAGGGGTACGGTGTGGTCTTTCTCCCGTACGGGACCAATACTATCCGTGACTTCACGGAATAAGTTGGAAATTACGTAGCCATGATTCAGATGCAAAGCAGACTGGACGTCGCCGATAACACCGGTGCGCGTTCAGTAATGTGTTTTAAGGTGTTGGGCGGCTCCAAGCGCCGCTATGCAAACATCGGTGACGTCATCAAGGTGACGGTAAAAGAAGCTGCCCCGCGCGGTCGCGTCAAGAAGGGTGAGGTCTACAACGCTGTTGTGGTCCGCACCGCCAAAGGCGTGCGTCGTGCCGACGGCTCTCTCGTCCGTTTTGACGGCAACGCCGTTGTTTTGCTCAACTCGAAGCTCGAGCCTGTGGGCACCCGTATCTTCGGACCGGTCACGCGCGAACTGCGTACCGAGAAGTTCATGAAGATCGTGTCTCTCGCTCCCGAAGTGATTTAAGGAGGCCGACAAGATGCAACGCATCCGTAAAGGTGACGAAGTCATCGTCATCGCCGGCAAGGACAAGGGTAAGAAGGGCGTCGTCCTCTCCCGCGTCGATGAAAACCATGTGACCGTTGAAGGCGTCAACGTTGCCAAGAAGCACGTTCGTCCCAATCCGATGACCGGCGTTGAAGGCGGCATCGTTGATAAGGTTTTGCCGATTGACCACTCCAATGTGATGCTCGTCAATCCCGCAACCGGTAAGGGCGACCGCGTCGGCTTTAAGGTTGTCGACGGCAAGAAGGTCCGCGTGTTCAAAAGCAACGGCGCCCAGGTCGGCGCCAAGGCGTAAGGAGTCCGGACGATGAGTCGTTTTCACACTCTCTACAACGACGTTGTTGTTCCCGAACTCACCAAGAAGTTCGGCTACAAGACGATCATGCAGGTTCCCCGCATCACCAAGATCACCCTCAACATGGGTGTCGGTGAAGCCGTGAACGATAAGAAGATGGTCGACAACGCTGTTGCCGATATGACCAAGATCGCCGGCCAGAAGCCTGCCGTCACCCGTACCCGTAAGGCCATCGCGAACTTCAAGATCCGCGAAGACATGCCCATCGGCTGCAAGGTGACCCTGCGCGGCGAACGTATGTATGACTTCCTTGACCGCCTGGTGACCATTGCCTTCCCGCGCGTCCGCGACTTCCGCGGTGTGTCGGGCCGTGCCTTTGACGGCCGCGGCAACTACAACATCGGCCTCAAAGAACAGATCATTTTCCCGGAAATCGAATACGACAAGATTGATGCAATCCGTGGTATGAACATTTCCATTACGACGACGGCCAAGACCGATGAAGAAGCCAAGGCGCTTCTCGCGGGCTTCCACTTCCCGTTCCGCAATTAAGCCCAGAAGGTGCTAGGAAAATGGCAAAGTTATCTTTGATCAACCGCGAACTCAAGCGTGAAGCCACTGTGGCTAAGTTTGCGGCTAAGCGCGCCGAACTGAAGGCGATTATTAACGACGCTGCCCGCCCGATGGAAGAACGTCTGGCTGCGCGCGCCAAGCTCCAGACGCTTCCGCGTGATGCGAGCCCCGTGCGCCTGCGCAACCGCTGCGGCCTCACCGGCCGTCCGCGCGGTACGTTCCGTAAATTCGGTCTGGCCCGCGGCATGATCCGTGATGCGGCCATGCGCGGTGACATTCCCGGCCTTGTTAAGGCCAGCTGGTAAAGCGAGGAGATTACTAAATGAGTATGAGTGATCCGATCGCCGATATGCTGACCCGTATCCGCAACGGGCAGATCGTCGACAAGACTGAAGTTGTGATGCCGAGCTCCAAGCTCAAGGTGGCCATTGCCACGGTGCTTAAGGACGAAGGCTACATCGACGGTTTCTCCGTTGTGAGCAACGAAGGCAAGTCTGAACTGCATATCGGCTTGAAGTACTATGACGGCCGTCCCGTGATCGAACGCATTGAACGTGTGTCTCGTCCCGGACTTCGTATCTACAAGAACCACGGTTCCATCCCGCAGGTGATGAACGGCCTGGGCATCGCGATCGTTTCCACCCCCAAGGGTGTGATGACCGACCGCAAGGCCCGCTCCGAAGGCATCGGCGGCGAAGTTCTGTGCTACGTCGCTTAATTGAGGGGAGAACAATATGAGTCGTATTGGTAAGCTTCCCGTTCACCTGGGTAAGGGCGTCGACTGCAAGATCGTCGACGGCAACATCATCGTCAAGGGCCCCAAGGGCGAAGTGACGATGCACGTTCTTCCCATGGTCGGCGTCGACATCAAGGACGGTGTTGTGCACTTCACGCAGTTGAATGAAACCCGTGAATCCAACGCCAACATGGGCACGATGCGTGCCCTCGTCAACGACATGAACAAGGGCGTTACCGTGGGCTTTGAAAAGAAGCTCACGCTCGTGGGCGTGGGCTATCGTGCCCAGGCTCAGGGTGACAAGCTCAATCTTCAGATTGGCTTCTCGCACCCCGTTGTGCACCAGATGCCCGCCGGCGTCAAGGTTGCAACGCCGAGCCAGACCGAGATCATCATCTCGGGCGCCGACAAGCAGAAGGTCGGTCAGACCGCTGCCGTCGTCCGCAGCTATCGTGCCCCGGAACCCTATAAGGGCAAGGGCATCCGTTATGCCGACGAACATGTCGTCATCAAGGAAACCAAGAAGAAGTAAAGCGGGGACGTGAGACTATGATCAACAAGAAGGAAAACCGTCTGCGCCGCGCCGGTGCCACTCGCGCCCGCATCAAGCTGCAGAAGGTCAATCGTTTGACGGTGCACCGCACCAACCTGCACATTTACGCCACCATCATCGCTCCCGAGGGCGACCGCGTGCTCGTTTCTGCTTCCACGCTCGAAGCCGAAGTCCGCGCCAAGCTCGCTGCTGATGGCAAGACGGGCGGCAACATCGCTGCTGCGAAGATTGTCGGCGCCCGTCTGGCAGAGAAGGCAAAGGCCGCCGGTATCGAATCCTGCGCTTTTGACCGTTCCGGTTATCGTTACCACGGCCGCGTTGCCGCGCTGGCCGAGGCCGCGCGCGAAGCCGGCCTCAAGTTCTAATAGGAATCGAGGCTTATGGCTAAGGTTGATAAGAAGAACGCCGCCGAAGAAATTGATGACGGCATTCGCGAGAAGATGATTGCGGTTAACCGCGTCACCAAGGTTGTCAAGGGCGGCCGCATTATGGCGTTTGCTGCTCTGACCGTGGCCGGCGACGGCGACGGTTCCATCGGCATGGGTACGGGCAAGAGCCGCGAAGTTCCGGCTTCCGTTTCCAAGGCCATGGAACGCGCCCGCAAGTCCATGATCAAGGTTCCGTTGAAGAACGGCACGATCTATCACGCTGTTGAAGGCCGTCACGGCGCCAGCCGCGTGATCCTCATGCCCGCCGTTGAAGGTACCGGTGTCATCGCCGGCGGCCCGATGCGCGCCATGATGGACGCCGTCGGCATCCGTAACGTGCTGGCTAAGGCTTACGGTTCCACGAATCCCTACAACATCGTCCGCGCGACAATCAACGCTCTTGAAAACCTGCGTTCTCCGGCTGATATCGCCGCCAAACGCGGTAAGACCGTTGAAGAGCTGACGGCCTAATGTGCTGAGGACTGAGCAAAATGGCAGACAAAAAGACAGTCAAAGTCACGCTCGTGAAAAGCCCGATCGGCACCAATGAAAAGCAGCGCGCTACGCTGCTCGGACTTGGTCTGAAGAAGCTTCACCAGACGCGTGAACTCGAAGACACGCCCGCCGTGCGCGGTATGATCACCAAGGTCGCCTTCTTAGTGCGTGCCGAATGATCGAAGGAATTACAGACATGCGTTTGAATACTCTGAAGCCCGCTGAGGGCAGCAAGAGCGCCGCGCACCGTGTCGGTCGCGGCGTGGGTTCGGGCTGGGGCAAGACCGCCGGCCGCGGCCACAAGGGTCAGAAGTCCCGTGCCGGTGGTTTCCACAAGGTCGGGTTCGAGGGCGGCCAGATGCCTCTGCATCGTCGTCTTCCGAAGCGCGGCTTCACTTCGCTTACCCACAAGTTCGTTGAAGTGATCCGTCTGTCGGATCTCGAAAAGCTTCCCGTTGATGAAATCGATCTGGCCGCTCTGCGCCAGGCCGGTCTCGCCGATGGTCTGACTCAGGACGCCCGCGTGATCGCCGCCGGCAAGCTCACCCGCAAGGTGACTGTCCGCGGTCTTAAGGTCACCAAGGGTGCTAAGGCAGCTATCGAAGCGGCGGGTGGTTCGGTCGCTGAATAACTTCAGCTTCCCCTGAACCGACTTTTTCCGACTTTAATAACGCTTTAGGACATCGACGTGGCGAATAGCCCCAGCAACAAACCGACAGGGCTGGCAAAGTACGGCGACCTCAAAAACCGCCTGATCTTTCTGCTGCTGGCTCTGATTGTGTACCGAATCGGTGCTCACGTGCCGGTTCCGGGTATTGATCCCGACATGCTGCGTCAGCTCTTTGATGAGCAGAAGGGCGGCATTCTCGGGCTGTTCAACATGTTCTCCGGGGGCGCACTCTCGCGCTTCTCGGTGTTCGCTCTCGGCATCATGCCCTACATCTCTGCAGCGATTATCATGCAGATGCTGTCGTACGTGCTGCCGAGTCTTGAAGCGTTGCGTAAAGAAGGCGCAAGATTACCCAGTACACGCGCTACGGCACGCTGCTGCTCGGGTTCTTCCAGGCGGTCGGTATTGCAGTTGCTCTGGAAAGCCAGGCCGGGCTTGTTCTCGCGCCGGGCTTCATGTTCCGCTTCACCTGTGCCGTGAGCCTGGTGACCGGAACGATGTTTCTGATGTGGCTCGGTGAGCAGATCACCGAGCGCGGTCTCGGCAACGGTATTTCCATCATCATCTTCGCCGGTATTGTGGCCGGGCTGCCGAGTGCGGCAAGCGGACTGTTCCAGCTTGTGAGCACCGGTGCCATTTCGCCCCTTGCCGCGATTTTCGTGATCGCCGTTGTTGTGCTCGTCACGGCTTTCGTGGTGTTCATCGAACGCGGTCAGCGCCGCATCACCGTGAACTATGCACGGCGTCAGATCGGTAACAAGATTTACGGCGGACAGGCTTCCTATCTGCCGCTGAAGATCAATATGTCGGGTGTGATTCCCCCGATCTTTGCGTCTTCGCTGATTTTGTTCCCGGCAACGCTGGCGGGCTGGTTCACGAGCGGTGATTCCACGCGCTGGATCCGTGACCTTGCAGCAGCATTAAGCCCCGGGCAGCCGCTTTACACGCTTCTTTATGCCGCGCTCATCATTTTCTTTGCCTTTTTCTACACGGCTCTTGTTTTCAATCCGAAGGAAACGGCTGAGAATCTGAAGAAAAGCGGTGCGTTTGTGCCCGGTATCCGTCCGGGGGAGCAGACGGCGCGTTACATCGATAAGGTGCTCGTGCGTCTGACGTTGGGCGGTGCCGCGTATCTGACATTTGTGTGCCTTGTGCCTGAATTCCTGAATCTGCGTTTCAACGTGCCTTTCTACTTCGGCGGCACCTCGCTGCTGATTGTGGTCGTTGTGACGATGGACTTCATGAGCCAGGTTCAGGCCTACATGATGTCGCACCAGTATGAGAATTTGCTCAAGAAGACCAACTTCAAGGGCTTTGGTGGCCGCGCCTAACTCAGGTTAACGGTCCGCCGTAATTAAACACAGGGTCCCGGGCCGCATGCCGGAGACCGCTTCAGGAAAAACACTGAAAGCGGAAGAGGCGGCGGCCCCGAAAGACCGGCAGAAAAAACGAGGCATCCGCACGCAAAATTTTGCGCTGAGGATTGTTTCAGGTCCCACAGGTTGTGGAAGGCGTTGCGGGCACTACGCGCAGCGGCATCCGGTAAACCTCTGCGGGACTTGTTTTTTCAGGAAAATAAGGTAAAATCTCGCCCTTTCCGCCAGTCGGACACTGACTAATGCTCCCGAAGGCCGCCCAACCAGAACGGCACGAGGGAGTCGGAGATGAAAATGAAGGTTAACGCTTCGGTCAAAAGAATGTGCCGCAAGTGCAAGATCATCAAGCGCAAAGGTGTTGTGCGTGTGATCTGCGAAGACCCGCGTCACAAGCAGCGTCAAGGCTAATTGAGGTAAAAAAATGGCTCGTATCGCCGGTATTAACATTCCGCCGAATCAGCACGCCGTTATCGGTCTGACTGCCATCTACGGCATCGGCCGTTCGCGTGCTCAGGATATTTTGGATTCCTGCGGCATCGAATATTCCAAGAAAGTGAAGGATCTGAGCGACGCGGAACTGGAAAAGATCCGTGACGCCGTCGGCAAGTTCACCGTTGAAGGTGACCTGCGCCGTGAAATCCAGCTTTCCATCAAGCGTCTGATCGACCTGGGTACCTACCGCGGCTTCCGTCACCGCCGCGGCCTGCCCGTGCGCGGTCAGCGTACCCGCACCAATGCCCGTACCCGCAAGGGGCCGCGCAAGGTTGGCGTCACGCTTAAGAAATAATCACTGAAGGATAGTTATGGCTCCCAAGACTCAGCAGGCCGTTCGTGCCCGCAAGAAGGTGAAGAAGGTCGTGACCGAAGGCATCGCCCACGTGCATGCATCCTTCAACAACACGATCATCACGATCACGGACCGTCAGGGCAACGCCGTTGCCGCTTCCTCGGCCGGTGCTCAGGGCTTCAAGGGCTCCCGTAAGTCCACGCCCTTTGCTGCTCAGGTTGCCGCCGAACACGCCGGCAAGAAGGCTCAGGAATACGGTCTGAAGAACATTGAAGTGCGTATCGAAGGTCCCGGCCCCGGCCGTGAATCGAGCGTGCGCGCTCTGAACGCTCTCGGCATCCGCGTCACGAGCATCCAGGACGTCACCCCCGTTCCTCACAACGGTGTGCGTCCCAGCAAGCGTCGCCGCGTCTAACCGACAGTTAATTCACAAATTTTCGTATCCTGCGTTCGCGCTTTCCTCGTCGAACGCGAACTGAATGCGGTCAACGCCGCAGGATAGAAGAGGTAACATAAAAAAATGGCACGATATCTCGGTCCCAAGTTGAAGCTCTCGCGCCGCGAGGGTTCCGACCTCAATCTGAAGAGCGCACGCCGTTCCTTTGACTCCAAGGTCAAGGATGCAGAAGTCAAGCCCGGCCAGCACGGCAAGATTTCCGGTCAGCGTCTCTCCGACTACGGCACGCAGCTGCGTGAAAAGCAGAAGGTGAAGCGCACCTACGGCGTTCTCGAACGTCAGTTCCGCCGTTACTACGCTGAAGCCAACCGCCGCACCGGCAACACCGGTGAAGTGCTGCTCACGCTTCTGGAATGCCGCCTTGACAACGTCGTCTACCGCATGGGTTTCGGCAGCACGCGTGCTGAAGCACGCCAGCTCGTGAGCCACTGCGCGATCCTCGTGAACGGCAAGAAGGTGAATATTCCCTCTTACGCCGTCAAACCGGGCGACGTCATCTCCGTGCGCGAAGGCGCCAAGAAGCAGACGCGCATCATCGAAGCCCTGGAACTCGCCGGTCAGAACGGCTTCCCGGCCTGGGTGAGCGTTGATGCCGCCAAGATGGAAGGCACGTTCAAGGCCACGCCCGCACGCGACGAAATTGCTCACGACATCAACGAAGCGTTGGTCGTCGAACTTTACTCGCGTTAATCTGGTTGATGTACCGGCTCTCGGGCAGTCAGCGTGTAGTGCGCGCTGCAGTGCTTCTGAGAGCCGCGCAGGTGTCCGGCCTGCGGAAAAAAACACACAGTACGTCCGGCCCTTTCCGGGGTGCCGGACGTTCTCAATTTCATTTCCCCGGATTTTTCTATACAGTTTTCAGCTGTAGTCAGCCTTATCGGTGTAACGAGCCGAGGGTATTGAATAGGAAAAACATCACATGGCAAACACCACGCTCCTGAAGCCGACGACGATTGAAGCCGTTGTCGACGAGAAGAACCCCAACCTTGCCGTCATCACGCTTGAGCCGTTTGAACGCGGCTACGGCCACACGCTCGGCAACGCCCTGCGCCGCATCCTTCTGGCCTCCATGGTGGGCTACGCTCCCACGGAGGCGAGCATCGTCGGCGTCGTGCACGAGTACTCCCAGATCGACGGCGTCATTGAAGACGTTGTGGATATTCTTCTCAACCTCAAAGGCGTCATCTTCAAGCTCGAAGGCGGCCGTCAGGATGTGAATCTGCGTCTGCAGAAGTCCGGCACCGGCGTTGTCACCGCGGCTGACTTTGAACTTCCGCACGACGTCACGGTTTTGAATCCCGACCACGTCATCGCCAACCTCTCCGGCGGCAAACTCGACATGCAGGTTCACGTGGAAGCCGGCCGCGGCTATCAGCCCGGCGACATGCGTGCTTTCCGCGACGACTATAGCAAGCACACCCTGGGCCGCATCGTGATGGATGCGAGCTTCTCGCCCGTGCGCCGTGTGGCGTACGCCGTGTCGGCAGCGCGCGTTGCGCAGCGCACCGACCTCGATAAGCTCGAGATGACGATTGAAACAAACGGCGTGATCTCTCCGGAAGACGCTCTCAAAGAAGCCGTCTACATCCTGCAGGATCAGCTTTCTGTCTTCGGTTCCATCCGCACGGATGCCGAACCCGTGAAGGGCATCGAAGAAGACAAGACGCCGCCTCTGGATCCGATCCTCATGCGTCCTGTGGACGATTTGGGACTCACGGTGCGTTCCGCCAACTGCCTCAAGGCCGAAAATATTTACTACATCGGCGATCTGATCCAGCGCACGGAAAACGAACTGCTGAAGACCCCGAACCTCGGCCGCAAGTCCCTGAACGAAATCAAGGAAGTGCTCGCCGCTCACGGTCTTACGCTCGGCATGCGCCTGGAAAATTGGCCGCCCGTCAATCTCGAGCACTAATTTTTAACGGAAATGTCCCCGAAGTCCACACTTTCGGTGTAGACTTCGGGACTTTCATTTTTAACCCAACCCGCCCGCTGCGGACAATTTATGTCCGCGGATAGAAGAGCCGGGGGCCCGGTTCAATTCTGAACTCTGAGGCCGAAGACTTTTTAAGGATAAACATCATGCGTCATCATTCCGGCTATCGTAAGCTCAACCGCACCAGCGCTCATCGCCTCGCGATGCTCCGCAACATGAGCAACTCGCTGCTGCGTCACGAAGCCATCAAGACCACGCTTCCCAAGGCCAAGGAACTGCGCCGTGTTGTCGAGCCCCTTATCACGCTCGCCAAGACCCCGTCTGTTGCCAACCGCCGCATCGCCTTCAACCGTCTGCGTGACCGCGAAATGGTCACCAAGCTCTTCGAAGTTCTGGGCCCGCGTTTCGCGAAGCGCAACGGCGGCTACACCCGCATTCTGAAGATGGGCTTCCGTGCCGGCGACAATGCCCCGATGGCTTATGTCGAACTCACGGAACGCGCTGAAGTTGCTGAAGAAGTGAAGACCGAAGCGGCTCCCGCTGCTGAAGCCAAGAAGGCTGAATAAGTCTTTCTGACTTTTGGTCTGTAGCCGGTACTGCGTCATAACAGTGCCGGCTTTTTTCTGCCCGTAAAAAACGGCCGGCAATTCCGAGGAGAACCATCCGGCCGGTATCGTATCTGACGGGCTTTACTTTCCGGCAGCTGCCTGCATCTGTTCGTAGTGCCAGGCGTCGCGGCACATGTCGTCAAGCGAGAGTTGCGCCTGCCATCCTAAAAGCGCCTTGGCTTTGGCCGCATCGGCCCAGTTGGCGGCTATGTCGCCCGCGCGGCGCGGTTTGATCTCATAGGGGATCGGATGACCGCAGGCCTTTTCAAAGGTGTGAATGATCTCAAGCACGCTGTAACCGGTGCCGGTACCGAGGTTAACGGCTTCCCAGCCTTTGAGGCTTTCAATTTTGTCACAGGCCAGAGCGTGCCCGCGGGCGAGATCCACCACGTGAATGTAGTCTCTGACGCCCGTGCCGTCCTTGGTGGGGTAGTCGTTGCCGAAAACGCCCACGCGCGCCAAGCGCCCCGAGGCCACACGCGCCACGTAGGGCAAGAGGTTATTGGGAATGCCGTTCGGATTTTCACCGATCAGGCCCGAAGCGTGCGCGCCGATCGGGTTGAAGTAGCGCAGGCACACGGCCGTGAAATCAGGCCGTGCGGCGCAGACGTCTTTGAGAATATCTTCGATAACAAGCTTGGTGCGCCCGTAGGGGTTGGTGACGCCCCCGACGGGATGTTCTTCCGTTAAGGGCAGGTACTGCGGCGTGCCGTAGACGGTGGAAGACGAGGAAAAGATGATGCGGGTGATGCCTGCCGCATGCATCGCTTTTAAAAGCGACACCGTGCCCCCGACGTTGTTGTCGTAGTACTCCAGGGGCTTGACGCAGCTCTCACCCACGGCTTTGAGGCCCGCAAAGTGAATGACGACGTCGATTTTTTCCGCAATGAGCACCGCCTGCAGCTTTTCCGTGTCGCGGATGTCGCCCACGACAAGAAGGGGGCGCTTGCCCGTTATTTTTTCCAGGGCGTCAACGACAGCGGCATCTGAATTGCAGAGGTTGTCGTAGAGCACCGCCTTGTGGCCGCGCGTGATGAGTTCAACGGCGGTGTGCGAGCCGATAAAGCCCGTTCCGCCCGTGAGCAGTATGTTCATATTCTTCGCTCCCGTAACGCGCGTTTAATGCGCTTTAAAGCTCGGCATCCGGCCTTCGAGAAACGCCGCGCAGGCTTCCTGTGCTTCGGGCGTTTTACTTGTGACCGCAAAAAGGCCGGCTTCTTTGCGGGTGATGTCGGCAAGCCGCGTGCTCCAGGCGCTTTGCAAAAGCTTTTTGGCACCCTGCACGGCCGCGGGCGACATGAGCGCGAGGCGCCGCACGCGGGCGTCGGCCTGGGCAAAGACGTCTTCGTCGGCGTAGACGGCGCTCACCAGGCGCATTGCAAGCGCTTCGTTGGCGCTGATCGGTTCGGACAAAAGAATCTTTTCCGCGGCCTTATGGTACCCGGCGTTTAAAAGCGCGAGAAGGCTTGCGCCGTAGCGGGGCGTCAGGCCCAGCGCGGTAAAGGGCAGGGAAAAAAGGCTTGACGCCGAGGCGTAGACGAGGTCACAGTAGTAAAGCATCGTCACGCCCAGACCCACGGCAGGGCCCGCCACGCAGGCCACGACCGGTTTGCGGCAGTTTTTGAGCGCCTCAATAAAGCGTCCCGTGGGCGTGGTGCTGTCGGCGCTTAAGTCCGTAAGCTGCTCCTTTAAGTCGCCCCCGGCGCAGAAAATGCCGGGCTGCGCGTGCAGAAACACGGCGCGCACCGTCTCGTCCGCATCAGCGCGGGTAAACGCCTCCGTGAGACTTTCAAGCATTGTTTTATCAAGCGTGTTGCGCTTTTCGGGGCGCGAAATTTCAAGCTGCAGGACGTTGTCGTGAAAGGTCGTGAGAATGGGCATGATGTTTGGGTCTTAAAAAAGAATCAGAGAATGGAGCCGGCTGCCGTTTTCGGAACCGCAACGCCGACAGTCTGCGCCCAGCGGGCGGCTGCGGCTGCCAGTGTCCGCGTGAGTCCCGAATCCTCCCGGTAGCTGCGGTCCGTGATGCAGACCACTGCGGGATCTTTTCCCGGGGTCTGCGTGATTCTGAGCACGGCGTGCAGTGCCGGGGCCACACGGCTGTCGTCAGCGGCGATCAAAAGGCACTCGCGGTCCCAGTCGATGTCGGCGAGATCGCCGGTGGTGGTGTCGCCCGCCAGAAGCGCCGCCCGGTCTTCGGCACTTAACTGTGCGGTAAAAGCGGCAAGCGCCTGTTGGTCAGAGGGCTTGACGCCGCGCACGCTGAGTGCACCGGCCGAAAGCCTCACGGACGTTTCAAGGTACGCAGGATACGGGGCAAAGAGCATGTGCCGGGCGTCAGGTTCAGCCGTAACAGGTCGGCCGCACAGGGCCCCCGAGGCATCAAGCACCGTGAGGCCCTTGTCGTCCACGGCCGCGGGGGAGAGCTTGAGTTCGGCAAGCGCCGGAAGCGCTTCCGCAAGGCGCGAGAGCCGCATGAGGGTCGCCGCAAGGCTTTTTTCATCGGCGGGCGGCATGCCGCGGCAGCCCCGCAAGAGGGCGGCAACCGGCGAGCGCCGGATGCTTTCGCGGGCCTGCGCCTGCGTCACGGGTGGTATGAGAATCACCTTGTCGCGGATGAGGCTTCCGGCCAAGCCCCCGGCCCCGAGCGTAATCACGGGCCCTAAAACCGGATCGGTGATGTAGTCCACCGCGACCTCACGGGCGTTGGCGGTATCGACCATCCGCTCCACCCATACGCCGCGCAACCGTGCGTAGGGGGCTTTTTCCGCACAGTGCCGTTTCAGTGTTTCAAACGCTTCGGCGACACCGGCTTCGCTTCTTAAATTGAGAATGACGCCGCCCGCGTCCGTTTTGTGGGCAATGCCGTCGGCGCTCAGTTTGACCGCCACCGGAAAGCCGATCGTGCGCGCTGCGGCCGAAGCTTCCTGCGCGGTTGCGGCAAAGGCGCCCTGTGCGCCGCGGATGCCGAAAGCGGCAAGAAGCGCCGCGCACTCGCTTTCGGTTAAAACGAGGCGGTGTGCGCGCCGCGCGTTTTCAAGCGCAGCGGCGGCTTGGGCTGTGTCTGCGGGCGTTTCTGTTTCGGGGCCTTCCGCGGTACGGGATTCACCCGTGCGGGTAACGCTTTGAAGGGCAAGCGCAAGCGCTGAAGCCGCAGCCCGGGCGCTCGTAAAGGCAATGAGGCCGCTTTCGCGGCAGGCATCGCGGAAATTGACATCGGTGCCGCCTGTGCGGCAGACCAAAAGGGGTTTGCCCGCTTTCCGGGTGACCTCAGCCAACAGGGCCGGTGCCTCAGACTCGCGGGCGGCGGTCATGGGGGAAAGCGATACGATAAGCGCATCGGCCGACGGGTCGGCCAAAATCACCCGCGCGGCATCACGCACAAGGGTTCCTGCGGCTTCGGGCCCGAGGTCCGAGGGGTCGTTCATTAAAACGGGCGACTGCGTGAGCGCCGTAAGCGCCGTATGAGTGCTCCGGGAGAGCTGCGCGGGGATGAGCCCGGCCTGTGTGACGGCGTCGGCGGGGAGGTTTACAACCCCGAGGCCGTTACCCGCGCAGGCCGTGCGGCTTCCCTTGGGAAGAATCCCGAACGCGAGAAGCCCGAGCGCGGCGCAGAAGTCTTCGAGGCTTTCGGCGCACGCTGCTCCCGTGCGCGCAACGGCCGCGGCAAAAACCGCGGGGTCCGCGGACGGCGTGCCGAGCCGTGCCGCAGAAAGGCGGCCTGCGGCGGGGCTTACCCCGGGCGGCAGAATAATGACAGGTTTGACGCGGGCGGCGGCTTTGAGGGCCGACATCAGGCGCCGCGGATGCCGCACCGTGAGAATTTGAAGTGCAATGATCTCGGTTTTGGCGTCGGCCGCGAGAAAATCCACGATTTCGTCCAGTCCCGTTGCGGCCTCCGCCCCCGAACTGATGACGGAAGAAAAGCCGAACCCGGCTTCGGCCGCATAATCAAGCACGGC
>ENA-ORRI01000551-ORRI01000551.1-human-gut-metagenome-genome-assembly--contig:-NODE-551-length-19297-cov-9.27217_pt1 | contig 19297 bp, 19 predicted proteins | sample MGYA00242172_ERZ509128 | MGnify/ENA primary metagenome ERZ509128 (study PRJEB26280, sample SAMEA2338623) | human gut metagenome | biome: human gut; feature: human-associated habitat; material: faeces... | reverse complement strand
TTTATGCAAAATACAAATAAAAAGAATATTCTATGAAGAAGTTATTGCTGTTTATAGCTGGAATCTCAATCCTGTTTTTAGCAGGTTGTTCCAATGGAAATCAGAGCCATGGCAATGAAATCATGGGAGACAGCCTCCCTGCTGATCCTCCATTGGGTTATGTCATAGAGTTAATGCCTTTGGGAAATTTCTCACATCAGGAGGCAGAACATTTGAGAGAAGAACTCGTGAAGCAGTTGGGTATCATTCTCTATACGAAACCAAAGGCTTGGGTGGAGGCATCTGTATTTGTAGGAGACAAGAAAGAAATACCTGCCTCATGTCTCTACAAACCAAGAAACAGGTATTGGGCTGGGGGGATCCTGAAAATGTTGCATGAAGAGCATGGAGGTAATGATGAAATCGTTACGATAGGTTTGACGCATCGAGACATCTCTACTTCTATTCATGGACAATACAACTATGGAATCATGGGATTGAGTTTCCGGCCAGGTGACGCCTGTGTGGTTTCAACCTTCCGATTGAAACGAAAGGATGACTTATGGAAAGTAACAATCCATGAATTCCTGCATTCTCGCGGCTTATCGCATTGCAAGAAGAATGACCCGAAGTGCCTGATGCAGGATGCCCATGGCAAGAATACTTTTTACATGAAACATGGGTTGTGCGAGGATTGCAAGAACTCTTTGAGGATGATTATGATTCATCAAGAGAGATAATTCAATTTTCCAGCACTCTATCGTGCCTTGAATATAATCCAAGGCACGATTTCCTGATATTTCTTATGAGGATGCTGGGTATCATCGCCTATATTATGCGGTTTGCCGTCGGGGGTGCGATAGAAACTGTGGCACTTGCCACCGGTGATGTAGATAGCATCGGCGAAACCGTATTCGCGCAGGGCATCGGCGAAATCCCAGAGGGTTTCTGGATGACGGGTCTCTATATAATATAGGTGGTCGTCGGAAGTTCTTGCCAAGGCACGGCGCTCCACCTTGCCGTGAAGTTGGAACTTGGCTGGTAATACTCCATCTGATACCAAAATAAACTGGCGGAAGAAACTGCCGCCCCGTTCCTCTACATAATCCTTCACCTTGTCGCTTCTCGAAATTCCCAGCACGATGTTGCCATTCGCCATCGCGCAATAGCCAAGACGGGAAACATCCGATGCCAGTTCCTTGCCGTTCATCACCAGGCTGCCCAGATATTCGTTGGTGCTGGTGTGGTCGGCACTTCGGCTGTACATCCATACACTCATGTCGGTGGTATCAGGTTCTACCAGGGAAATTTCGGCTTGCAGATTTTCCAGACGATACATGTTGAGTGCTACGCCCAGGATAGAATCGGAAGATAACGTGATGGCAGGTTTGCCGCCTTTGTTATGGGCCGCCAGTTTCTGAATGTTCTCTTCGGGCGTTACCGAGATAGGCACACCTATATTATAATAGTAATTATAGAGTCGCCAACCAGCGTATGCAGCAAAGCAGAACACCACGGATGCGAAGATGCTGAGTGCAATCCATCTCCATTTATGGGGATGAGGATGGGGAGTTCCTTCTGATGCTGATGCTGAAGCTGAAGAATTCTTTGTATCAGATTCAGGCGCATCCTGCTCGATGATGATATCCGAGTCATCATCTACTATGATGAGGCCCTTCTTGCTGTTGCCTTCGAAGTCCTGGATGACAATCTTATCGTCGTTCATGAGTTACCTCCTTCCTTTTCTGTAATTAATTCCTTTGCTAAAGTTAATTCTTCTACTGTTTCTGTTTCCAATTTCTCTTTCAGTTTTTTAAGTGCATCCTTGGATGCCTTGATGAGGATATCCTTTTCCAGTCTGCTATTGGAGAGAATGATTCTCTGAAGTCCCGGATTTACCTTGAAGACATAGTCGCGGTTGATGATGAGACTTTTGCCTACCCGATAGAACGGACTGTAGTTGAGGGCGGTCAACTTGTCCATCAGGTCGTGCAACTGGCTGATCACATTCTCTTTTTTGCCATTGGCAAGGAATATGTCGGAGTAGTTTCCATCGCCTTTGATGAAAATGATCTCATCGGTTGGAATCCGGATGATTTCGCTGTTGGTTGTTATTTTAAGCCATTCCATATTATCTTTCTTCTGTTATTTGCTGGCAAAGGTACAAGTTTTCTTTTGAACAGCCAAACGCAATAGCAACTATTTTTCTCCAATTTTCTGCATATTCTTGCAGAAAAGTAAGCAGAAATGATAAATTTGCAGCAAAAAGCAATAATTTTTGGGAATTTATGCTTGATATTGTAGAAAAAGTCTTAACTTTGCAGCGGATTTGAGAAAATAAGCTGTTTCCGGCTTTCAGAAGATGAGGAATCATGAAGCTATCAGAAGATGATGAAAAATCATGAAGTTATCAGAGAATGAGGAATCATGAAGATGATAAGGAGGCTGGCTTTCTCTTCCACAGTTTACACTTATAACAACTTTATAAATTAAAAGATTCGATTATGAAAGTAGCAATTGTTGGTGCAAGTGGCGCAGTTGGACAGGAATTCCTGCGTATCCTTGCTGAGAGAAATTTCCCTATGGATGATTTGGTGTTGTTTGGTTCTGAGCGTTCTGCCGGACGAAAATACAACTTCAAGGGAAAGGACTATGAGGTCAAACTTTTGCAGCATAACGATGACTTTAAAGATGTCGATATTGCTTTCACATCTGCTGGTGGCGGCACTTCAGAAGAGTTTGCCGAGACTATCACCAAGTATGGTGCCGTGATGATTGATAACTCTAGCGCATTCCGTATGTGCGACGACGTGCCTCTGGTTGTGCCTGAGGTAAATGCTGAGGATGCCCTGAACCGCCCTCGCAACATCATCGCCAACCCTAACTGTACCACCATCATGATGGTTGTAGTGTTGAAGCCTATCGATAACTTGAGCCATATCAAGAAGATCCATATCTCTTCTTATCAGAGTGCTTCGGGTGCTGGTGCTGCTGCCATGGCTGAACTTGAGCAGCAGTATAAGGATATCATCGAGACCGGTAAGACTGAGCATATCAATAAGTTCCCTCATCAGTTGGCATACAATGTCATCCCACAGATTGACAAGATGACTCCTAACGATTACACCAAGGAGGAGATGAAGATGTATAACGAGACCCGCAAGATTATGCACTCTGATGTTCGCACCAGTGCTACCTGCGTTCGCGTTTCTTCACTCCGTTCTCATTCAGAGAGTGTTTGGTTCGAGACTGAGAAGCCATTGGCAGTAGAGGACATCCGCAAGGCTTTGGAGGCTGCTCCAGGCGTAACTGTAAAGGATGATGCCCAGAACTACGTTTATCCAATGCCATTGGAGAGCGCCGGTAAGGACGATGTATATGTAGGTCGTATCCGCAAGGATTTGGCTGATGACAATGGTAACACATTGTGGTTGACCGGTGACCAGATTCGTAAGGGTGCTGCCCTGAACGCTGTTCAGATTGCTGAGTACTTGATTAAGGTGGGCAACGTAAAGTAAGCCATACCTTATTTATATAAAAGAATATGAGGAAGTTAAGGGATAATGAATTTTATCTCTTAACTTCTTTTCGTCTTTATACGATTCTGAATAGAAAAGTAAGAATATGCTTGAAAGATTCAAACAATTACTCGGTGAGATGAACCGGGGCATTTATGAGAAGGAGACGGAGATATCGCTCTCGCTCCTGGCAGCTCTGGCAGGTGAGAGTATCATCCTGCTGGGACCTCCGGGTGTGGCAAAGAGTATGGTAGCCAGACAGTTGAAGACGGCATTCAGGGAGGCTCAGAGCTTTGAGTATCTGATGTCGCGATTCTCTACACCCGATGAAATCTTTGGTCCGGTGAGCATTCAGAAACTGAAGACTTCGGATACTTACGAACGTGCGGTGGAGGGTTATCTGCCTACTGCCGATGTGGTTTTCCTGGATGAAATCTGGAAGGCGGGACCTGCTATCCAGAACACGCTCCTTACGGTGATTAACGAGAAAATCTTCAGAAACGGCAATCGGGAAATGCATCTTCCTCTGAAACTTCTCGTGGCTGCAAGCAATGAGTTGCCGGCTAAGGGAGAAGGACTGGAGGCGCTCTGGGACCGATTCGTTATCAGAATAGAAAGCCGACCGATTAAGCTGGAGAAGAATTTCCGGGCGATGCTGCTGGAGGCTCCCACGGATTTCTTAGGTCCCACAGATTTCACAGATTCCACAGATTCTTCTGGTTCTATGGGGAAATCTGATTCCGCAGATTTTTCTGATTTGAAGATTACTGCTGAGGAGTATGCTGAATGGGCGGAGAAAATCTGTAAGATTGGCGTGAAGGAGGAGGTGCTCGATGCAATTTCCGCTATCCGTAAATCTCTGAGAGCTGTGAATGTGGATGAGGCTGCTGAGCGCAGAAACATCTATGTGAGTGACCGAAGATGGAAGAATATCGTCCGCCTGCTTCGCACTTCTGCCTTCATGCAGGATAGGGAAGAGGTGGATATCTGCGATTTGCTGCCTATCTACCATTGTCTGTGGCAGGAACCGGAAGAGCGGGATGCTATCCGAAACATCGTGATCCGTGCCCTCTTTTCTCCTTTTGCAGATAAACTCGTGGAGATGAAGAATGCGCTTGCTGAGGATATTAAGTATCATCGTGTACGCAGGAATCCGGAGGATGGAAGGGATTACGAGGGAGAGATAGAAAACCTTTCGGATGGCTTGAGCTCGCTGGAAAGGCAGTTGGGCGAGAATCTCTTCGCATCTGCTGATGATAAGGCGGAAATATCGGCTTATCTCCGCGATTTCTATAAGGAGTTGGCATTTACCCGTCAGGATACGATGAAACTCTATGAGGTTTAATCGCCTCCTATTACATTATTATATATAGAAGAATCTAAACATGATGAATGAACAGAAAATATTAACTCCAGAGTTGGAGGTGCGTGTTCACCAGGCGGTGGATAACTTTATGCAGGGCTATGGCTGCTGCCAGTCGGTAGTGGCTGCCTTTGCCGATTTATATGGTCTTGATGATGAGATGGCGAAGCGCATTGGTGCCGGCTTCGGTGGTGGAGTAGGCAGAATGAGAATGATGTGCGGTGCCGTTTCGGGCATCGTGGTGCTCGTTGGCTTGGATTGCGGACAGACCGAGGGGGATGACCGCGAGGGCAAGTCGGCATGCTATAAGGTGGTGCAGGATTTGCTCGCCAAATCGAAGGAGCAGAACGGCAGTATCATCTGTGCCGAAATCCTCGGCTTGAAGGGCCACGAGAAAGCGCAGTCCAGCTATGTGGCTTCGGCAAGAACGGCAGAATATTACAAGTCTCGCCCTTGCGCAGCCAAAGTAGAGAGTGCTGCAAGAATCTTCGCAGAATATCTGATGGAGAAAAAATAAGGATTTACTCCTATGAAATACCAGAATAACAAGGATTTGGCGGAGGCACAGTATTACTTGAAGATGCTGGATGACTTCTGCAAGTCGGGACAGGTGAAGATTCCTGATCCGACAGGCATCGCCATGCCTTGGAATTTAAAGGAAGACCCGTTGAAGGATTATCTCATTCATCTCTTTACTCTGAATGTAACCATAGAAGAAACTGGCGAAGAGGTGCAGAAATTCGTGCGACAGGTGGTGAACAGCAAGATTAAGAGCAAGGTGTTCTATGATAGCGTGGGAAAATTCATCGTGGAATGCGTCCATCACATGCGGTTCCAGCGCCAGCGTGCCTGGACCGAGAGTCATCGGGCAGATGATGTGCTCGATTGGGCTCCCTTTAAGAGAATGGATGAACAGGTGTGGCTCCCCTTGCTCGACCAGCTGGAACAGGAACATGCTGAAGATGGGTTTGATAAGCCTTTCTTCCTCAAGCTGATGACTGGAGACGGGGCTTCGAAACCCGAAAACTGGGAAAGGCTAGTAAGAGACTGGAAGGTCTGCATCGACCATCAGATATTGAACAAGCTGAAGGACTTTATCTCCCTGCGCCAGAACAACTTCGAAACAGGACTGGTGCGCATGATGGACCAGATAACCCGCAACATGAAGACGAAGGGCGTTTCGGAACAGCGCGCCGTACAAGCCTGGGAACTGATGACGAACGGATGGACTGAAACGGAGTTTGAACGCCGTCTGAACCAGGTGAAGATTCAGGATAAATACCCCGAACTCAAGGAGATTGTGGCAAAGATGGGACGAGTAGCCGATGCCAACGGCAAAGACCGGCTCACCATCGCATCGGGCGTAGAGATGAAGATGGAGCATTCTGCGGGTAGCGATATCGAGGGCATTACCGTGGGCGATGATCTCAACTCCCTTCTCCCGCTCGAACTGGCACAGTACAGCGATGAAGATATGGAGGGCCTCTTTATCTATAAGTATCGCACGCGAAGACTCCAGACCTTCCGTTATAAGAGCGAAATGTCGAAACCATCCCGCAAACTGGGCTTTACCCATGCCTCCCGCAAGGGTCCGATGATCGTCTGTCTGGACACCTCAGCCAGTATGTATGGCACGCCCGAAAGGATATCCTCTACACTCATCTCTCTGCTGGAAGAAACGGCAGAAGATCTGGAGCGAGACTGCTTCCTGATAGATTTCTCCGTCAGTACCCGTGCCATCGACCTAATGGCGAAGCGCAAGGCAGAGCGCCTGAAGAGAATTGGAATCACTATGATGGAATCAGCCGAAGCAGATGCATCTCCGTCCGACGGAGATGGACAGGCGCATACCGGGCGAGGCATCCGGCGGCAGCCTACCACAACCCACCTTCCATTTATCGGAGGCGGAACATCGGCAAAGAAGATGATGACCCAGATGTTCGACCTTCTCGACAACGACGGACTCCATTACGTGAATGCCGATGTGCTTTGGATTACCGACTTCCTGATTCCAGATCCGCCACAGCAGCTGCTGTCCCGATTCAGGGAATACAAGGAGACGGGTACCCGATTCTACGGCATCCGCATCGTGCGTGATGACGACAAGGAGCCGAACAGCTGGAAGGAGTACTTCAATCAGATTTACACTATCCGGTACCGCCCGCTGCGAAGATATTAAAGAAGATATTAAAGCAGAGAAAGACAGAAAAAGGGTATCAGATGATAAAAGAGATACGTATAAAATGTATCAAGAACTTTATCATATGTTACATTTGGCGCAGAATTTCGGTTTTGCGCCATTTTTTTTGAATAAAAAATTCCTTAAAACGCTTGGTGATACAAAATATATTTGTACCTTTGTGCTCGGAACAATGAATAATTGTCAGCCAAACAAATTAGAAAAGAATCAATAAATATAAGCAATTTATACAAAAACTTAAGTAATAAACTAAAATTATGGTAAGCAACAACATTCCACAAGTAAAGCTCGGTATTATTGCCGTTAGCCGTGACTGTTTTCCAATCGCGCTTTCTACTCAGCGCCGTGAGAACATCGTAAAAGAGTACAAGGGTGAAATTTTCAACTGTCAGACTACAGTTGAGAACGAGAAAGATATGCTCAAGGCTGTGGCCGAAGTAAAGGAGCAGGGCTGCAACGCCTTGGTTGTATTCCTTGGTAACTTCGGTCCTGAGACCCCTGAAACTTTGATTGCAAAGAACTTCGACGGTCCTGTTATGTTCGTAGCAGCTGCTGAAGGTGACGGCGATATGATCAATGGTCGTGGTGATGCATACTGCGGTATGCTCAACTGCTCTTACAACCTCGGTATGCGTCATTTGAAGGGTTACATCCCTGAGTACCCTGTTGGTACAGCAGAGGAAGTAGCTAAGATGATTCAGGACTTCGTACCAGTAGCTCGCGTCATCCTCGGTTTGAAGGGCTTGAAGATTATCACATTCGGTCCACGTCCTCAGGACTTCTTCGCTTGCAACGCTCCAATCAAGGGCTTGTACGAACTGGGTGTAGAAATTGAGGAGAACTCAGAGCTCGACCTCCTCGTAGCTTATAAGGAGCACGCGAACGATCCACGTATCGACGAGGTTTGCGCTGATATGGCCAAGGAGATGGGCGAAGGCTGCTACTATCCTGATCTCAGCCGCAGAATGGCACAGTTTGAGTTGACATTGCTCGACTGGGCAGAGGCTCACAAGGGTTCTCGCCAGTATGTAGCATTCGCTGACAAGTGCTGGCCTGCATTCCCAAGCCAGTTCGGTTTCGAGCCTTGCTATGTAAACAGCCGTCTTGTTAGCCGCGGTATTCCTGTAGCTTGCGAGGTTGATGTCTATGGTGCATTGTCTGAGTACATCGGTATGTGTGCTTCTGACGATACCGTTACATTGCTCGATATCAACAACTCTGTTCCTCAGTATATCTATGATGAGGACATCAAGGGCAAGTACGATTATAAGTTGACTGATACCTTCATGGGCTTCCATTGCGGTAACACTCCACAGTGCAAGATGTGCTCAAGCCGTAAGATTAAGTATCAGCTCATCCAGAACCGTTTGTTGGAGAATGGTTGTAAACCAGACTTCACCCGTGGTACTTTGGAGGGTGATATCGCAGCTTCTGACATCACATTCTACCGTCTGCAGTGCGATTCTCAGGGCAACCTCCGCAGCTACATCGCAGAGGGTGAGGTTCTCGATGTTCCTACCCGTTCATTCGGTGGTATCGGTATCTTCGCCATCAACGAGATGGGCCGCTTCTATCGTCACGTATTGATTCAGAAGGGTTATCCACACCACGGAGCCGTAGCATTCTCTCACGTAGGTAAGACCTTGTTCGAGGTATTCAAGTATCTCGGCATCAAGGATATCGCTTACAACCAGCCAGCTAGCCTGCCTTACCCAACAGAGAATCCTTGGAAGTAAATTGAGTGAAGAGAGAAGAGTGAAGAAACAAAGTTCGGCGGCCGAAGGGTAAGCCAATTCATTTGCTCTTCTTTCTGAACTGAGTTCATAAAAGATAAGGGCGATTGCTTATCCCTTGCGTGGGGAATAGCAATCGCCCTTTTTATGTTTTCCTGGAAGGAGATTACCTGATGATAATCTCCTTTACGAATGGTTTGCTTATTTCGTATTTTCCAACGCTTCCTGTTTCTGCGGAATCACCACCGAAGCCCCGATGCTGACGAGCAGTACGAGGATGATGAATACCAGCGAACTGACAGCATCAATCTCGAAGAAATCGTGGATGAGCATCTTCACACCGATGAACACCAGCAGCACGCTCACACCCACCTTCAGATAGCGGAACTTGTCTGCTATCGCTGCCAGCAGGAAGAAGAGGGCACGCAAGCCCAGGATGGCGAAGATATTCGAGAAGAACACCACGAACGGGTCGAGCGATACCGAGAATACGGCTGGGATGCTGTCGAAGGCGAAAATCAGGTCGCAGAACTCGATGAACACCACCGTCATCACCAGCGGACCCAGATGCAGGCGCTTCTGCATGAACTTCACTACCGGATGCTCCAGGGCATTGATTTCCTCCTTCTTGTTCCTATTGAGGAACATCTTGGCACCGCTGTAAACCAGAAATCCTCCGAATACGAGTAATATCCAGGCGAACCGGCTGATAAGCGCAGCACCCACGAAGATGAAGACGAAGCGCAGCACGATGGCTCCCAGGATACCCCAGTTCAGTACGTGCTGGTAATCTTTCTTGTCTACTCCGAACGAGGTGAAAATCATCATCATCACGAAGAGATTATCTACCGAGAGCGTTTTCTCTATCAGATAACCCGAGATGTAGGAGATGGTCATATAGTGCCGGTATTGCTGAAGACTCCCCTCATAGTCGTTCGGGTCCAGTTTGAGATGCGAAGCATAGCGCGAGGCTATCAGCTTCAGGTCGTCGAAGTTCTCGATGCCGTGCACCATGTCTCCATGAAAATAGATGAATACGGCGAAGGCGAGCGCGAGAATAATCCATACAGCCGTCCATGAACCGGCTTCCTTGATAGACACCACATGTGCCTTTCGGTCGATGACCAGCATGTCTAATACGAGTATGGCTGCGATGAAAATCACGAATCCCACCAAAAACATCGATTCAGTAAAAACATGTTCCATTTTTCTTTATCCTTAATCTATTTAGTATATAACACCTTATTTATCGTTGAATCTTACCAATCATTTCATCTGTTAGAAACGTGGGCGCAAAATTAGGAAAAATATCTGGAATAGCGAAGGTTCCGGTGCAAAACTTAATTGATTTTAACTTGAAAGGCAGGAATGTAACAGGTTTGTAATAATGGCGCTGTGAGAACCGGCAAAAAAGGCGTTTTACCTTTTCTTAGTCAGCACATAGTGCTTAGCCATGGCACCTTCAGGCTCATTGCCCAGCGAATCGGTCATGATGAGGCTGTTGGCATCCTTTACCTTGTAGTAAGATGTCTCGCCGCTCGATGGACGAGTGATTTCTACCACGTTGTTAGCCAATACCTTGAAGATACCGCTCGCTTCGTCGTGACCATCTTTGAGCTCCAGATAGTCGGCTGAGTACTGGTAGGTGCTGTCGGCGTTGAGTGTCAAAACGGTCTTGATGCCCGGACAGTCGGCAGCAGGTAGAGTTCCCTCGTAGGTGCCGGCGATGGAATCGAGAATGACATCGTTGGAATTGAGCGAATCATTTTCAGCATAACTGAGGCTATCCTGGTCAGCCCCCTGGCTATTTGTCTTCTTACCATTGCAGGAGACAACTGATAATGCAGCGATGACGGCTGCTGTCAAAACTAATTTCTTTTTCATACTATTTAATTGTTACTTATTTACGGAATCTCTTCTCTTAGAGAGCACTTTCCCCGAGAAGGATTTCTCTTCGCAAAAATAGTGTTTTATTCTGTTATCCGCAAGTTTTACACAGAAAATTATAGAATATTATACTATTTTCTTAATTGATGATGACTGGCACAATCTCTTCTTCGCTAGGCCAATGAGGCAGATAGAAGAGCGGGCGAGGGGTGCCGCCCAAGCCCGTCCAGTCTATCTGTTTCACAAAGTCGAAATCGGGAGGACCGAAGTCAAAACTTCTGCCGTAGAGCACGATGGCGCCTCTGCCTTCATCTATCTTCCACAAACCGCCCCCGTAGGTGCATTGCTCACCCGGAGCCAGCATGTCACGGTGAAGATAGACGTGGCCGAACTTCAGCACTCCGTCTCTGTTGATAATGAATTTCTGAAACATCTCTATTTCTGGTTTATTCAATGAAATCTGTATTCCGATTGATTCAATGTGATGAGAGAATTATTTCTTCTCCCAAAACAGTTTGTCTATGAAATCATAGCGCTTCTCCATCTGGGCATCAGACTTTACGATGGTATTTACGTCAATCTGAAGCACAGGGGCTACTGCCTTGCCGTTGGTGGATGGCCACTCAGGCAGACCCAGACCATTCGGATTGCCGGTCTTTACGAAATTGGCGTAATACTGGCTGAAGATGTCGCTGATCATATAATCCTCCGGCTGCCAGTTGAACACGCGGTTGGTTGGCAATGTACCCATTGCATACTCGATGTCGGCAGAATGAACGGCTCCCTTGTCTTGTGGCGCAGGAGCCGCATCTTCCTTGGCATCTACCACGCCGCCAGCCAATGCAGCCACCTTGCCCTTGATGGCCATAGCAGGACGAGGATGGCAATAGCGGTAGCGGTAAACAGGCTGTCCGCCAGTCAGCTTGTGCATGTTGCCCCACTTCCAGGTAGAATAATCGAGGAAGATATCCGAAGCCAGATTCACGCCCGGCTGTTCCAATACATCCTTATCGCTATTGATGCCGTAGAGGCGGAAGAGTTCATCGATGTTCTCTTCTCCGAAAGTAGCCTTGGCGCCAGCTTTTAGATTCTCAACGGTTGGCTGCTTGCCCATCAATACCGCCAATGGAGTCATCTCCTGGTTGTTGCCGCCGATAAGCAGAGGCACCTTGGTCTGCTCGCCCTTGGCAAATACCTCTACAGGCTGTTCTTTCATGAAATATCCGTCGATATTATAGACCGGAACCGCTCTTACTTCCGCCAGCTTCATCAGTTCCTCGGCAGGAAGGGCACGAAGTTCGTTGAGGTTCTTCATTCCAACCTTCTTTCCCACCTTCTTGCCGTTTTTCTTACCTATCTTCTCGGCTATTTTCTGGGCAAGCTGCACGCCTTCCTCCTCGGCCTCCTTCAGCGTAGCCACCTTCTTGAATCCCATCACCGAACCACTGGAACCCATTGCCTGAGCAAAGAGTCCCTGACAGAGAGGGGAAGCCATCAGGGCGCTGACCGACATGGAACCTGCCGATTCGCCTACGATGGTGATGCGGTTAGGGTCGCCGCCGAAAGCCTCGATGTTATCCTTTACCCACTGGATGGCAGCCACCTGGTCCATGAATCCATAGTTGCCGGAACCCTTGTAGGATGTTTCCTTAGAGAGCTGTGGGTGGGCGAAGAATCCGAAGATGCCCTCGCGATAGTTGGCTGTGATGGAGATGATGCCCTTGCGCGCCATCGCATCGCCCGCATATCTAGGTTCGCTTCCGCTACCTGCCATCAATCCTCCGCCGTTGAAATAAATGAGTACCGGCAGATGCTCCTTCATGGTCTTTGCCGGTGTCCATATATTAAGGTAGAGGCAATCCTCGCTGTATTTCTTCGTACCGAAGTTCATATCACCGAAGATGGGTTCCTGCATCGGGTTCGGTCCGAACTCCTTAGCCTCGCGTACGCCCTGCCATTTCTGTACAGGCTGCGGAGCCTTCCAGCGGAGATTTCCTACAGGAGGGGCAGCAAACGGAATACCCTTGAATACTGTGATGCCTGAGAGGTCTTTTCCTTCGAGGATACCTTCGGCAGTCGTAGCCTGAGTCTGCGCCATCATTCCCATACCAGAGAGCAGAAAGGCGATGGATAAGAGTAGTTTTTTCATATCTTAAATCTGTTAGTTTTGCAATAATACTGCAAATATAATCAAAATATCATTACCTTGTCTTATTCAGTTCCATTTTTTAAATCTTTTTGTAAAAAGGCAATGCTTTCACTCTTCTTTCATTTCTTTGTAACACGAAAGTAACATCCTTTAAATATCTTTGCAGCGGTATAAAGTATTACAGCATTATCCGCAAAACTCCTTTCGGCAATTCGCTGACGATTGATTTGGCAAAGGCGGCGATAGACGGCGAGTAGTTGGGTGCAGATGAACTATACGGCAGCCGCGGAGACTCTGGTGCGCTCTTGGGAGGACATTGTTGTAGAAGTTTTGGACAGATATCAGCATTTAATTGACAGACAACAAAATAGATTGGTCATTTAATCGTTATATTACTATATATAATAAGGTATAGTTTTATTTTGAGAATAATATGAAAAAATGGCATTTATGGTTGGCGGCTTCCATCGGACTGGTGGTCATCGTTGGAATGATGATTCGGGAGTTTGATGTGGAAGTTCTGAGCAGGATAGATTTATCTCCCAGGTTCTTTCTGGGGGTAGTAATGGGCGTGTTGCTCTTTGCGGTCCAGAATCTGATGCTCACCCTCCGTTTCCGTCATCTTTGCCTGCGTAAGTTATCCGTAGCCGAGGCGTTCCGCATCAATGTGCTCTGCGAGTTTACTTCTGCTGTCACTCCTTCGGCGGTGGGGGGAAGTGGTTTGGCTTTTGTCTATCTCAATCGCGAGGGAGTTTCTATGGGCAGAAGTATCTTCACCATGTTTGCAGCCCTGCTGGCTGATGAGGCTTTTCTTGCCATCAGTTGCGTGCTGCTCTATTTCTGTGTTCCATCGCATCTCTTGTTCAGTTTGGCTGATGGAGTGGGGCTTTCTGTGGATGCTACGAACGAATGGATTAAGGGCGGAGTGCAGGTTATCTTCATAGTCAGCACCCTTATCGTTGCTGTCTGGACGGCCATCCTCTACCTCTTGTTGTTGCATCGTCCTCAGATTCTGGGCTGGGTATTGAAGGGATGCTGCAAGATTCCTTTCCTTCGCAGATTCCTGCCCAAGGTAGAGAAGTTTTCCGAGGAGATGACGATGGCTTCGGAGGAGGCAAAGCTGGAGGGCGGAAGATTCTGGCTGCAGCTGATGGGTTATACTTCCCTGGCGTGGCTGTCGAGATTCGCCATCGTGGTAGCTATTCTCTTTGCCTTTCATTGTCAGGGCAACATGCTGGTGGCTTGGTGCCGCCAATGGGTGATGTGGATGATTTCCATTCTGAGTCCTACGCCTGGCGGAAGTGGCGTGGCAGAGTTGATGTTCCGCCTTTATTATGCCGATTTCCTGCCCGATGCCTCAGTAGCCATCCTTGCCGCCATGCTCTGGCGCGCTATCTTCTACTACCCTTTCCTGGTGATGGGCACCCTGGTCTTGCCGAAATGGATTGCTAGAAACTGACATAGAGTCGGGCACTGAGCGCCGTGAAATCTCCATTGTTGTTTTTGATGTATTGGAACGATGGCTGAAGGGAAATGGATTCCGTCAGCTGTCTTTTCCACGTTACTTCCAGCGAATATTCCGAACCCTGCTGGAAGCGGGCGTACTGGCCCGACAGACCGCACTCGTTCTTATCGTCCTGATAGGCGCCGCTAAGTTCGGCGTATCGGTAGCAGGCATTCTGATGACTGGTGTTCTCGGAATATTGCACTATGTACGAAATGTTCTTGTCACCTGACTTCCAAACGCTCTGCTCTCCGTAAATCCACCAGGCACAGGTGGTCTTGCCCTTGGATTCATCGGCAGAAACCATTTCGCCATCCTCGTTGATCGGATATTGACGGGTATGGACGGCAGCACCCGCAAAATATTTTCCACCTTTATGTTCATACTCCAACTGCGACATATTGAAGATTCCATCCTTCTTCGGGCGAACCAGGAAAGGATTGTCGTGGGCTTTCCAACCATTATATCCTACGCCGTTATACAGACTGTTTCTGAAAGTCCATCCTCCCTTGGTTACATCAAAGTAAAGGGTCAAGCCCGAATACGGATAGTTGGCTATCGGATAGCTGGATGCAACGGTAGGGAAGATTCCCTCAGAACTGTTCTGGAAAAGTGCCGTAACATCAGAGGTAAAGAAATCCTCGTTCACGTTTCTCACACCCACAAACAGATGGCCCGAATTCCACTCGTGCATGTAGCCCAACACGGCAAGCATGGCGAAATTATTATCCGCATCTATGTTCGAAAAGCCCTGCCAGTCGTCAATAATGCCATCGTTGGTCTTTGCCACATGCAGCGTTGCCGCCTCGAACGAATCCTTTCCTTTTCCTATCGGTACACTCAGTTCCAATCTCAGCTGGTTAGTCAGATTGGTATTCTTGTTCATGTCCCATTGCCATTCAGAAATATATTGTCCGTTAAAGCTCTGTGCATGAGCAAGGCAGATATGGATGCAGCCTAAAATAATAAAAATAATTCTCTTCATTTCTTAATGTTTTGTATAATTTCTTGTTCACTTGCCCGCCGTCTGCGAGCATCGTTCTAATTCAGGCTGCAAAGGTACTAGGTATTTCAAAATCCTGCAATACTTAATAATTAGCATTTTTATTTAGTCTAAATAGACAAGTGCTCTTTGTTATCCTCATTTCTAGGTATTGTGGTTCTCTTATATGGATGGAAGGTTCTGTCCTTATTTTTAGGTATTAAACGGCTACCAACAATAATATTTTTTAAAAACTTTGTCTTATCAGATATTATTCGTACCTTTGCATTGTTTAAAAAAGTTAGAAAATGAAGAAGATATTAAATCCATATTTGAACAAGGAGGGCTACAACTGCGTTTGCTGTGCCCCCAACAATCCTGTAGGATTGCATCTTGAGTTTTGGGAAGAGGGTGAGGATGTGCTTACCATCTGGAATCCCGGTGAGAATTACCAGGGCTGGATCAATACCCTGCATGGCGGAATCATCAGTATGCTGATGGATGAAGTGGCAGGGTGGGTTATCAACCGCAAACTGCAGACCACGGGTGTGACGATGCAGCTCAACGTGAAGTACAAGAAGCCTGTGATGACCACCGATTCGCAGATTACGGTGCGTGGTCACATCGCCAGTCAGCGCCGCAACATCGTTACCATCCACCTGACTCTGGAGAACTCTAAAGGCGAGGTTTGTGATGAGGGCGAAGCCATCTACTTCACCTTCGGTCCTGACAAAGCCAAGGAGATGGGGTTCGACTGCTGCAAGGTAGAGGGGGAGGTTATGGGGTAAAATCCATTTTCTTTCATTTTACGCTAATCTCAACCTCAATGAATTAAGCACTACGCTTACGCTGGAGAAGGCCATCAGGGCACTTGCCCACATAGGGGTTATCTGGAAATCAATGCCGAAGATATGAAGGGCGCCGGCAGCCAACGGGATGCAGATGATGTTGTAGATGAATGCCCAGAACAGATTCTGCCAAATCATGTGAACCGTCTTCTGACTCAGTTTTACGGCTTCCGGAAGTGCCAGGAGATCGTCGCTCATCAGCGTAATCTGCGCCACATCCATCGCCACATCCGTTCCCTTTCCTATCGCTATACTCACGTTGGCAAGGGCCAAAGCCTGGGTGTCGTTGATTCCGTCGCCCACCATTGCTACCTGCTTGCCTTCGTCCTGAAGTTTCTTTACCAATGCCTGCTTGTCGCCAGGCAGCACCTTGCTCTGGTAATGCTTGATGCCGGCTTTCTCAGCCCAGTAGTGAGCCGCTTCCTCCTTGTCGCCACTCATCATATAGACCTCTATTCCCCTTTCCTGCAACTGCTTCATTGCTTCCTGGGCATGAGGCTTGAGGGTCTCTCTCGTCTCCAGATCCAAATCCTCCTGTTTGGTGAAATCGATGTTCTGGTTAGGAATGGTGAGAGTGCCGGTCTTGTCGATGACGAGGGCGTTGATCTTGTGGAGATTCTCCAGTGCCGACGCGTCCTTGATAAGAATCTGCTTCTGCGCCGCCTTGCCGATGCCCACCATCAGGGCGGTAGGAGTAGCTAAGCCCATGGCACATGGACAGGCGATGACCAATACGGCTACGGCTGAAAGGATGGCCTGTGGAAGAGCTGCGTTGCCGCCTATCAGACACCATATTAAAAAGGTGATGAGGGCGATGGCTGCCACGGCTGGAACGAAAATCAGAGCCGCCTTATCCACGATGCGCTGCACGGGCGCCTTACTGCCCTGCGCCTCCTGAACCATGCGGATGATGTGTGCCAGGGCGGTGTTCTCGCCAATCTGCTTGGCTCTCATGCGGAGCTTTCCCTGACTCGGAATGGTGCCAGCCAGCACGTTGTCGCCTGCCTTTTTCATCGCCGGAGTCGGTTCGCCGCTGATCATCGCTTCATCTATATAGGCTGCATTGGGAGTCATGAAACTCTCTGCCTGGGTAACCACGCCATCCACCGGAATCTTTTCGCCGGCTCTTACCTCTATCATGTCGCCTATCTGAATGGTGGAAATCGGAACTTCCTCCATCTTGTAGTCGTTGGTGCTTTCTATCTTCTCGTAAGTCACCAGTCGGGCGGTTTTCGGCTGCATTCCCATCAGTTGTCGGATGCTGCTCGCCGTACTGTCTTTCGCTTTTTCTTCCAGGCATCTGCCGGTCAGCACGAAGGTGATGATCATCACGGAAGCATCGAAATAAGTGTGCCATTCTATGCCTCTCGCTCCCCATACCATTTCTCCGAAGAAGGTGTTGAAGGTGCTGAAGAGGAAGGCGATAAGGGTGCTGAGTGCTACGAGCGAATCCATGTTTGCCGTATGATGCAGGAGCTGCTTCCAGGCGGAAACATAAAACTGTTTGCCACAGTAGAGCAGGTTGGCGAGTGCCAGGAGCAGACAAATCTGGTTGGCGAAGGAACTGGTATGATGAGCCGAGGCAACGCCATCTGAAATCATATTCTGTTCCATGCCCAGTGAAATCCAGCCCATGGAGAAACACATGGTCAGGATGGCGAAGAGCCAGGAAACGAGGGTTCGGCGGCGCAGGAGGGTGAACTCACGGCGGTTGATTTCCTCCACGCTTCTGTCGTTTTCGATAACGAGGTCGTAGCCGGCGTTGCTGATTTCCCGTTTCATATCTTCCAGAGAAATGATGTCGGGGTTATAATCTACCAGGGCAGTTCGGCTAGCCAGGGAAACCGAGGCGGAGTTGATGCCTTCTAGCGACTGCAGCTTCTTTTCTACATTGGCAGAGCATACGCTGCAAGCCATGCCTATTACTGGAATTGTTTTCTTCATCTGTTTCTTATATAAATGTTCTGAATTCTATAAGCAGAAGCTTTCATATCTGCTTTTCTGCCTGCAAAATTACATATTAATTATGGAAGAAAAAAGATTTATGGTAAAAAACTTTTGGCTGCTCCATGAAAATCATGATAATAAGGTAGATGAAAAATGCGATGGTTCAGGTAAGGACACAAAAAAAGGCAGGTTCCAAATTGCTTTGGAATCTGCCTCCATCATTTATGGGAGATGATTATTTGACTTCGATGTTCTTTGTAGTCTTAGCCTCCTCCTTAGGAGTAAGCTTTGGAATCTCGACCTCGAGTATACCATCAGCTACCTTTGCTGAAATCTTATCACGGTCAGCATCCTCAGGCAGCGTATAACACTGCTGGTAGTTGCTGTAAGAGAATTCGCGGCGCAGATAGTGCTCGTGCTTGTCTTCATCCTTGTGTTCCATCTTGTTCTCGATGGCGATGTTCAGATTACCATCGTTATCGATGTTTACACGAACCCACTCTTTCTTCAAGCCAGGAGCAGCAACCTCCATGGTATAATTCTTATCTGTCTCCTTGATGTTAATGGCAGGAGCAGTAGCATTCATACGTGACATTACTTCGGTATTGAATAAAGTATCATCAAAGAAGTTACTCAACCAATCTGAATCATTATTTCTACGTGCTAACAACATAATTAAAACCTCCAAATTCTATTTTACTCGTCCTCTCGGTTCCTTACGGCTCCGTCGGGATTTCTGCTTGTTATTTATTTATCTGTTCTTTTGATTGCCTTCGCCTCGAAACTCCGTTGTTCTTTCGAACTCCTTCGTCTTTAGCTTCAGCTTTCACTCTTATGTTGAGCAACTTGCGTGCCAGTGTCGGATTGATGACAATATTGGCAGCAAAGTATAATTGATTTAAACTTTGCTGCCAAAATGGGAGGCGGTTTCAAAAATAAAAATGTAACTTTGTCACCGAGATTGAAAACAATCACAAGAACAAAGATTATAACATTTAAGACAAACCATCAGTCTGCCTCGCCAGAGTTTCGAGGGTTGGGATTCCCAGACCAATACCATGCGTGTGGTTCCCGGCAAATATTAAAAGAGAAAGCTCGCTAAGATTTTGAACGTCTTGGCGAGCTTTTCTTCTGTCTTAACTCTTAAGCCTGCGGTTTTTTGAAGTTTTTTCAAGGAAATGGACTTT
>ENA-ORRI01000527-ORRI01000527.1-human-gut-metagenome-genome-assembly--contig:-NODE-527-length-19947-cov-2.90187_pt1 | contig 19947 bp, 15 predicted proteins | sample MGYA00242172_ERZ509128 | MGnify/ENA primary metagenome ERZ509128 (study PRJEB26280, sample SAMEA2338623) | human gut metagenome | biome: human gut; feature: human-associated habitat; material: faeces... | reverse complement strand
GAGAAAGGCGATAGCCGATGGAGAGGAGTCAGTCCGTAAGGGGTGACTCCTTTTTTTGGTATATATCCTCTCTGCCTTTTTCTATTTTTAGGTGTACTTTGTTGTTCGGATGGATAAGAAATTGTAATTTTGTGCTTTTGTAATAGCTAAGAACCTCATATGGATACTGAAAAGAAAGAGAATAAAGAAGTAAATAAACTTTCGCTACTTATCGTAGCAGTTATAGTATTGGTACTGATTATTGCTGGTGCCGGTTATTATATTTATCATCAAAAGCAGCAAATGACTGATTTGGTGGAAACCTTTGATCTTGAGAAAGAATCTTTGGAGGATGAATATAATGAATTGTCTCTTCAATATGAAGGTTATAAGTTTAGCGTAGGCAATGATTCCCTTGTTGCCCTATTATCTACGGAGCAAGCAAAGGTACAACGTTTATTGGAAGAATTGCGTACGGTGAAGGCTACGAATGCGAAGGAAATAGCTCGCTTGAAAAAGGAATTGGATACCTTACGTAAAATCATGCGTAACTATGTTGTCCAAATCGATTCCTTGAATCGTGAGAATGAGCAATTGAAGGTTGAAAAGAAAGAGGCTGTTCAGAAATATCAGAGGGCTACTTCACAAGCTGCTACCTTGAAAAAGGAAAAAGAGAAATTGACGGAAAGAGTAACGTTAGCTAGTCGTTTGGATGCGACGGATATTAACGTGACTCCTGTGAACTCTCGAGGTAAACTCGCTAAGCGTATTAAGAAGATGCAGCAATTCGTCGTGACTTTCAAGATAGCGAAGAACATTACCGCTCCTGTCGGCGAAAAGATGGTATATGTACGGATCATGAAACCGGATGACGATATATTGGTGAAAAGCCGTGCGGATGTATTCGCTTTTGAAGGAAAGGAAATCAATTATTCTATGAAGAAAATGATAGAATATGAAGGTGAGGAGGTGGCAGTGACCATGTATTGGAATATCGAGGAATTCTTATCTCCGGGTACTTACCGTGTGGATATTTTCTCTGACGGTAATTTGATCGGACAGAAGAGATTTACCTTGGATGATTAACTATGAAATTATCTCCCGACTTTGAGAAGTTCCTAAGTTTTATTCCGGAGATTCTGTCTCGAGATGAATCTTTCCTAAAGGATTTGGAAAGTTGTACTCGAGGTGTGACAATCCGGAAAGGGGATTATTTGATTCGTACGGGCGAGTTGTGCCAAGATGCCTATTTTATTAATAAAGGGCTTTTTATCAATCAATATATTAATGAGAATGGGAATGAATGCGTAACCGGTTTCTCCTCGGATAGTATGTACCCTTTTGTTTCTACAATAGGTTATTTTACACAAGTCCCTTCCGAGTTTGAGGTGAAAGCTATCGAGGATGGTGAATTGCTCTGTTTTTCCCGGACGGATATCGAACGTTTGTCGTTGGGATATCCAGCTTTCGCTACCTGTTATCAGAATGTGATGCTGATGATTATTTCCAAGCTCTATTCAATGTTCGCTGTCCGTCAAACCTGTAAGGCGGAAGAATTCCTGAAATATCTTTATACGAACCACCAATGGATCGTAAGCCGGGTCCCTGATAAATATATAGCTCAATATATGGGGGTTAGTGATTCTTGGTATTGTAAGTTGAAGAAACGTATCCTTTATTGAATTAGTTCAATTTTATATTCGCTTTAAACCTATACTTTTGTGCGGGTTTTTATATTTTTGTCACATAGGGAATATGATGGCATTATATAGGTAGGTTAAAACGATATAAAGATGAAACGAACTATCTTACTATTAACATTTGTAGTCACGGTGAGCTGTATGCACGCTCAGCGAATGTTGACATTGGAAGAGTGCCGGAATCTGGCGATCCAGAACAATAAGGAGCTACAAATCTCTGGCGAAAAGATCAAGATGGCGGATAACGAGAAGAAAGCCGCTTTTACCAAGTATTTTCCTCAATTATCGGCAAACGGTGCCTATATGTGGAACCAGAAGGATATAAACTTACTGGACATGGGCGCTTTGTCCTCATCCTTGAGCTCTTCTTTAGGTGGCTTGGCCCAATTACCGATGATCCAACATTTGATGAGTGGGGTGAACGATATGCAACATTTGGATGTGCAGAATATCTGGGTGGGTAATGTATCGTTGGTACAGCCTGTATTCATGGGTGGGAAGATCGTTAATTATAACCAAATCACTAAGTTTGCCAAGCAATTAGCGGAGTCAATGAATAATTTACAGTTGCAGGACTTGATTTATAAGACTGACGAAACCTATTGGCAGGTCATATCTTTGGTGAATAAGAAGAAATTGGCGGACGCTTATGTGGATTTGCTCCGTAAGATGGATAGTGATGTGACCGCTATGATCTATGAGGGAGTCGCTACCGAGGCCGATGGTCTTTCTGTCAAGGTGAAACTGAATGAGGCGGAGATGGCTCAGACTAAGGTTGAGAATGGTCTGGCTTTAACCCGAATGCTTTTAGCGCAAATTTGTGGTCTGTCTTTAGAGGAGGATTTATCGCTTGCAGACGAGAAGCTGGATAATTTTCCGGTAGAGACAACACAAGCCTCGGCCGATCTGAATGAGGCTTTCATGAATCGTAATGAACTGAGAAGTTTGGATCTGGCAACGAAAATCTATAAGCGAAAAGAACGTATTGCTTTGGCAGAGATGTTGCCTAATGTCGCTTTAGCGGCGAATTACTTCGTCACGAATCCGAATGTTTTTAATGGTTTTAAAAATGATTTCGCCGGTATGTTTAATGTCGGAGTTATGGTAAAGGTACCCTTGTCCGGTTGGTGGGAAGGCACTTATAGGCGTAACTCGGCGAAAGCGGAAACGCGCATAAAAACACTGGAATGGCAGGATGCTCGTGAAAAGATTGAGTTGCAGGTAAATCAATCCGTTTATAAAGTGAATGAAGCGGGCAAAAAGTTGATCGCTTCTTCCCGTAATATGGAAAATGCGGAAGAGAATTTGCGGCGTGCGAATTTCGGTTTTGAGGAAGGGGTTATCCCGGCTTTGAACTTAATGGAGGCGCAGACAGCATGGGTTTCTGCTCGCTCTAGTTTGATTGATGCTCAAATCGAGGTGAAATTAACAGAAGTTTATCTAAGCAAGGCTTTGGGTAAACTGTCCGCAAATGAATAAGAGTAATAACAAATAAAAATATACACAGAGATGAACGAGAACAAGAAGTTTTCTATCAGTAACATGATGTTAGCTTTTATCACGGTATTGGTCGTGATCGGATTGGTAGCCTTGGCGGGTTTCTTCCTGCTTACACCGCCTGACGATATTATAATGGGGCAGGCCGAGGCCACCCAAGTTCGTATCTCCGGTAAGGTTCCCGGACGTATCGCTTCTTATCGTTTTGGCGAAGGCGATCAGGTAAAAGCCGGAGATACTTTGGTCTTTTTAGATACGCCCGAGGTTATGGCGAAGCTGAAACAAGCGGAGGCGGCTCGTGCGGCAGCGGAGGCGCAGAACGCTAAAGCGATTAAAGGAGCCCGTGAACAGGAAATTACGGCCGCTTATGAGATGTGGCAAAAGGCGCAAGCCGGATTAACTATCGCTAAGAAATCTTTCGATCGTATTCAGAATTTATACGAGAAAGGGGTGATGTCCGCTCAAAAAAGAGACGAGGTGGAGGCTAATTATAACGCTGTGGCAGCGACAGAGAAGGCTGCCCGTTCTCAATATGAGATGGCAAAAGAAGGTGCCCGTAAGGAAGATAAGGCGGCTAAATCGCAATATGAAATGGCAAAGGCCGGTGCGCAGGCCGAGGATAAGGCTGCCGCTGCCGCTATGGTCCAACGTGCGGAAGGTGCTATCGCCGAAGTGGAGTCGTATGTGGGCGAGAGCGCTTTGGTGGCTCCGATTGACGGGGAGGTTTCAGAACGGTTCCCGGAAGTCGGCGAGTTGGTTGGTACAGGCGCTCCGATCATGAATATCTCTGATTTAAATGATGTATGGGTAACTTTCAGTATTCGTGAGGATCTGTTGAAAGATATCAAGATTGGCTCGGAAGTAAATGCTTTTATTCCGGCGTTGGGGGACCTACCGGTGAAGTTGAAAGTCTATTATATGAAGGATATGGGCTCGTATGCCGCATGGAAAGCGACAAAGACGAATGGACAATATGACTCGAAGACTTTCGAGGTGCGTGCCCGTCCGTTGGAGAAAGTCGCTGATCTTCGTCCGGGAATGTCCGTGATCTTAAAGAAAAAAGGGAAAGAGATCGTATGACCTATAAAGAAAGTTTGCATAGAATCTGGCTTATCGCGAAGCGTGAGGTGCATCGGCTGGTGGCTCAACCGATTTACTTCTTTTGTATGCTGATCGCTCCGGCTATCTGTGTCATTTTCTTTGTATCGTTGATGCATGAGGGATTGCCGACCGATCTGCCGATAGCAGTGGTGGATATGGATAACTCTGCTACTTCACGCAATTTGATTCGCCAGTTGGATGCCTTTGAGCAGACAGAGGTGTATATGAAAACCATGTCGTTTACCGAGGCTCGTCAGGAAATGCAGAAAGGGAATGTATATGGAATTTTTTACATTCCATCCGGTTTCGCCGTGGACGCCACATCTGGAAAGCAGCCCCGGTTGTCTTTCTATACGAATGGTACCTATTTGATCGCCGCTTCCTTGCTGTTTCGGGATATGAAAACGATGTCGGTATTGGCGGGGGCCGCTGTGGGTTTACAGACCGGACAAGCTAAAGGATATACCGAAGCGCAGATCATGGGACAGCTACAACCGATCGTGATCGATACGCATCCGATCGGCAATCCGTGGTTGAATTATTCAGTATATTTGAATAATACGGTTTTGCCGGGTGTCATCCAGTTAATGGTATTTCTAGTGACGGTATTCAGCATTGGTACAGAAATTAAATATTCTACATCCCGTAAATGGTTGGATATGGGAGGGAATTCCATCGCAGTTAGTTTGTTGGGAAAGTTATTGCCGCAGACGGCTATTTTTACGGTCGTAGGCTTTATGTATTGTGCGGTGTTGTATGGAATTAATTCTTTCCCGTTAAATAGCGGTTGGTTTCCGATGCTTTTGGCGATGTTTTTGCTGATTATATCCTCTCAGGCGGTAGGCGTATTTATGATCGGCGTATTACCGACTCCCCGTTTAGGGCTTAGCTTCGCCAGCCTGTTCGGAATGATCTCGTTCTCCATTGTCGGATTCTCGTTTCCGGTACAAGGTATGGACCCTACGTTGCAAGCGTTGGCTCGTTTGTTCCCTTTGCGGCATTATTTCTTGATTTATGTCGATCAAGCCTTGAACGGGCGGGCGCTATTCTATACGTTGGGCGAGTACGCTTGGTTGTTGGGATTCTTGATCCTGCCCTTCCTTATCGGGCGGAACTTGAAGAGAGCGTTGTTGGATTTCAAATATCTACCGTAAAAACTGTATGTGATGAAAAGAGAACATCGTTTACGATATATCATAAAGGAAGGTCTTCTGGATACGTTTTATATTTGGAAAGATGAATTGAGAAACGTGTTTAAGGATGCGGGGGTCATGATCTTCTTTTTCTTGGTGCCTTTCGTATATCCGCTGCTTTATTCATTTATATATAATAACGAGGTAGTACACGAGGCGAAGATGGTGGTGGTAGACCAAAGTGATTCCTATTTGAGTCGTGAGTTTACCAGACGGGTTAACGCCACGCCGGATGTGGAAGTAGTGGGTGTTTGTCCGGATATGGCGGAAGCCAAGAAGATGTTAGATGAGAAGAAGGCCTATGGAATTTTGCTCTTTCCCCCGGATTATAGTAAGGACCTGCATGAAGGGCGACAGACAACCGTCTCGTTGTATTGCGATATGAGTGCCTTATTGTTTTATAAGGCTTTCCTTTTGGCGGCGACAGAGGTATCGTTGGATATGGGTAAGGAACTTCGGATGCATAATAATCCGTCGTCTACGGATAAGATGGACCAGATCACGGTAGACCCGATCCCGTATGAATCGGTAGCGTTGTTTAATTCCCAGAATGGTTTTGCCAGTTTTTTGGTACCGGCTATCTTGATCTTGGTATTGCAACAGACCTTGATATTGGGCATCGGAATGTTGGGAGGAACGGCACGGGAAAAGAATCGTTTCCATAGTTTGGTACCTATTTGCAGGCATTTTAACGGGACTTTGCGTATCGTGTTCGGCAAGTCGCTGACTTATCTTTTGCTGTATGTGGTGGTTTGCATCTGGGTATTGGCTATTGTCCCTAAGTTATTCTCCTTACCTCAGGTTGGTGAGCCACTGACTATTTTGTTGTTTTTACTGCCTTACCTGTTTGCCTGTATTTTTATGTCTATGACGTTATCGGGATTTATGACGAGTCGCGAATCGCCTATGTTGGTGTTCGTTTTCACGTCTGTCATCTTGTTATTTATCTCGGGTGTCTCTTGGCCGGAGGCGGCTATTCCTCCGTTTTGGAAAGTGGTGGGTTATTTGTTTCCTTCTACTCCGGGTATCCAGGGATTTATCCGTATCAATACGGCTGGCGCTTCCTTGCATGAGGTGGCGCATGAATATCGGGTATTATGGATTCAGGCAGGTGTATATTTCATCTTGTCTTGTATCATTTACCGTTATCAGATCATACGTAGCCGCAAGATGATTATAAAGCAATATCGGTATATGAAGATGCGACGGATGTTGCGAGAAAGAGAATAATCCCTCGTTTAGGTCTACCCTAATCGCTCATTTAGGGTGTCCCTAAACGGGGGATTAGGGTGAGGGTAAATGTGTGATTAGATTTTAACTTTCGGTTTATACATATCCTCAGCGGTCAGGCCACATTCTTTCATCATGCGGATACTGTAAGACAGATCGCTGACGTTTGGTGTCACGTTGTTACTTCCAAACGTGAATTTAACGCCGGCGGCTTTCGCCTTCATAATGATCGCTTTATTTGGAATATTGTATAGTTCGTTGATCTCTAAAGCTTTTCCGCTTTTTGCCAATGCCTCGACGAAACGGTTCATGCGGGCCTCCGTCCAGAATTCGTCAAAACGCTTATCCATCGGAGATGGCAAGAAACAAGGATTTACATAGATATCTACCGGCTCTTCCAATACGGAGCAGATACGATCTACGATCATGTCCATATATTGCTCCTCATTCTCGATCCAAGTCTCTTCCGGAATCCATAGGCGGGTACGGCGACCTTTATTGTCCTTGAACGTCAAGTCGAATTCTTTAAGAGTCTCGGGAGAGAATGTGGTTATCCATTCGCGTCCTTCCGCTTGCATGCCAAGGATGAAAGGCTGTGAGCGCATCTCATTTAGGTAATCCATGACTTGTTGGTCGTTCGTGATTGGGAAACCGATGCCGCAGTTCGGTGCGATCGTATAATTGATACCGGTCTTGCGGGATTGCTTAGCGGCAACTTCCTTGGTTAAGCCACCTTTTAAGTGCACGTGATAATCTAATACCGGGAAATCCGATTGATGTAATTTAATGATCTCGTCATTTTGCTCATCGTTAGCTTCCGCCAATTGTGCGTTGATATCGATCGTGGATTCATCAATTACGTTCACGGTGATGTTCTTGATCTGGATCTCACCGCTACCATCACTCTCTATGGCAAATGTCCCTTCCGATAATAAGGCATAGGCGTTAGCGTCCGTACGATATGGGGCGGTCGGTTGGATATACTCCACAACCGGTTCGCCGTTTATATTTACATCAATCTCTTGTCCGGCTACCCGGATATCCATCTTGAACCATTGATCTTCTTTTACGAAGCTTTTGGTCAAATTCCTCACGGAAACAAGACTTCCTGTCATTTTCCACCAAACCTTATCAGCCCGGTCATTATTGATAGCGATACGATATCCTTTCTTCAAGGTCGGGTCCGTATGGAACCAGACGGCGCCTTTGCCTCCCGGGGTAGTACGTAAATCAAGGGTCAGATCGAAGTTTTTGTATTTGCCGTTTTTCAGTACGGCCAGTGCATCCGTACCTTTCAAGGTCATTATGTCGTCTTGAACGGAGACATCGCCTGTCATTTTCCATTTGTTACTATCTTTGCCATCGAATAAGGTACCACTGCCGGAAACACTACAGGCTGTGGTCAGGACAAAGAGAAGGCCCATCGCTAGAATTGATAATTTTTTCATGATATAAATGATTTAAGTAATAATATATCCTCCAAAGATAACGAAAATTAAAATACAATGTCCTTTTTGAAGATTTTAACTTCCATAAAGATATAAACCTAAGAATATAGTCTTACTTTTGTAAAAATTCTCAATCAAACTTAATTAATAGTACTATGCAGAACAGACGTAATTTTTTGAAGCAAGCCTCTTTGATGCTTGCGGGTGGGTTGGTAGCCCCGCAGTTATTATCTTCTTGTGGCGGTAAATCAGGACAAGCTGCCGCTACAGCATCGGAGTCTTCTAAATATATAGGGCTTCAATTGTATTCTTTAAGAGACCTTGTAAAAGAAGAAGGTATCCAGAAAGTATTGGAAACCGCCGCTAAGATGGGTTATAAGAATCTGGAGACAGCAAGCTATGATAACGGTAAGATTTACGGTTTAGCTCCCGCTGAATTTAAGAAAATGGTGAATGACCTAGGTATGAAGTGTACGAGCGCTCACCTTGGACAGGCATTTACGAAAGAAAAAGAAGCCGAGGTTATGAGTTGGTGGGATCAAGCGATTGATGCTCATAATGAGTTAGGCGTTAAATATATGGTTCAACCGTGGATGCCGGTTAACGATAAGACTACATTGGATGACTTGAAGATGTACTGCGATTATTTCAACACGGTTGGTTATAAGACCGCTGCCGCTAGCATTGCGTTCGGTTATCATAACCACGACTTCGAGTTCCGTAAGATCGACGATCAATTGATCTATGATTTCTTGTTGGATAACGTAAGCCCGAACCACGTATTCTTCGAGATGGATGTATACTGGGTAATGATGGGTGGCGGTGATCCTGTCGCTTACTTGAAGAACCGTCCGAGCCAGTTCAAGGCTATCCATATCAAGGATGAGAAAGAGATCGGCGCAAGTGGCAAGATGAATTTCAAGCCTATCTTCGATCAAATGTACGCTAATAACGTAAAGGATTGGTATGTTGAAGTTGAGCAATATACAAACAATGATCCGGTTGCCAGCGTTCAGCAGAGCTATGATTTCTTGAATAAGGCTGATTATGTGAAATAATCCGTTCGATGATAAAAAAGAAGAGGCTACTTCATTATCGGGTAGCCTCTTTTTTTATGTTCGCTTATTTGGAATACTCGTTCAATCGGGTGGATTTCGCAAGCTCGATGATTTGTTTCCAATCTTTAGCTAAGTTTTCCATATCCGGATATAGTAAATCCGCTCCGGCATCTAATAAAACTTGATCGGGGAGAGGTCCGGTGTTTACGGCTATCGTAAAGATATTGGCTGCTACGGCAGCTTCTACTCCCATGGGAGCGTTCTCTACCACAAAAGCTTCGTTAGGCTTCACATGCGCTTTTTGAAGTCCCATTAAATAAGGTTCGGGGTGTGGCTTGCCATATTTCACGTCGAAAGCCGTAACCATTTTCTCTCGGTTGAAATGTCCCGGATAGGTATGGTTTAGCTTATCGATCAAGCTATGTTGGCCGGAACCGGTGACAACCAATCGTTGCAGTCCAGATGCTTCCACTTCTTTTAGAACCTCTGCGGCGCCGGTCATGGGGGCACCGTCATTATAGGTATTGAATAGATCCGCTTTCTCTTTATAGATCGTTTGCTTCTCCTCGGCGGTAGCGTCTCGTTGGAAAGTGCGTTGGTATAGCTCGTTGATCGTGCTTTCCCCAGTACGTCCTTCGAACATATAAAAGTCTTCCGGCCGAGAAGTTAGCTGATGGAGGGTCGCTACCTCATGCCATGCCCGTGCATGAAAACGCATAGAGTCATATAATACACCATCCATATCGAAAAGAACAGCTTTGGGAGAAAGGGATTCCTGCCTGTGTTTACGCAGATATCGGATAATCGCTTCTTGAATCATGTTATTACCTTCTTAAAAACCAGTACAAAGGTACGTAATAAATTGGAATTAACAGAAATGGGAGGAAAGCTTCTTGAAATTAAATAAATATGATATATAATGGAATTTCATTTTATGAAACAAAAATGGTTTAAATGGGTGCTTACTTTTGATCCACCTACATGTACACCCTAACCGGATTGATAAATTTTATAATTATCTGGATGAGTTGATAGATGTATTGAAAAATAAGGGATATAAATTTATTTCGTTGAGATAATTAATCAATAAATTATGACGTAGTTCGGTGAAAGGCTATAACTTGCTATGAATAAGTGATATCATAATACTGTATACTATTTCTTATTAATTATATTTCTACCAAAGTCTCACTTGTCTATCTGAAAGGGGTTCAATTATACCTGCATTTAGGTATATAATATTTCTGTATGCATTGATTTTTAATATATGATATTTTGATATTCCCCAAATATTCATATATTTGCAATGATTAAACAACTAAGTTCTCACCGGACTCTTTTCTGGTGAAGAATGGTATATTTATTATCTAGTATGAATAGAGGAGAATTAGTACAATCTCTTGTGGAAGAAACAGGATTGCCGAAAAATGTTGTTAGGGCCGTAGTGAATGCGTTACCGACTGTTGTGGCGAAAGGAATACGGGAAGGAGAATCTATTTCCATGAAAGGATTTGGATCTTTTGTACCTTGGCAACAATCCGAGCGATTGGCACGTAATCCGAAAACAGGGGAGGAAGTAATGATTACTCCACGTGTCTCGGTCAAATTCAAAGCCGGGAGCGATTTACTTAAAGAATTAAATGAGTAATAAAAACTATTCAAACGAAAAAACGGTTTCCTCGTGATGAGAAAACCGTTTTTTTATGGGGTAAATCGTATTATAAACGTGCTTTGATAGCTTCGCTTTCTTTCTCGTATCCCGGCTTATTCAACAGGGCGAACATATTCTTCTTATAAGCCTCGACACCCGGTTGATTGAAAGGATTCACACCTAACATATAACCACTGATACCGCAAGCTTTCTCGAAGAAATAGAACAACTGACCGATATAGAATGCGCTTACTTCTGGCATATTAACCTTAATATTAGGAACACCACCATCTACGTGAGCCAACTGAGTACCTAATTCGGCCATCTTGTTTACCTCGTCTACATGCTTGCCTGCCAAGAAGTTCAAGCCATCTAAATCGGCTTCATCTGTAGGGACCAATACGCTATGATCTGTAGCTTCCACGGAGATAACCGTTTCGAAAATCGTACGCTCACCGTCTTGGATCCATTGCCCCATGGAATGCAAATCGGTTGTCAAATCTACGGATGCTGGGAAAATACCTTTACCGTCTTTACCTTCGCTCTCTCCGTAAAGTTGTTTCCACCATTCTGCGATATAGTGCAATTTCGGATGGAAGTTAGCCAAGATCTCAATCTTTTTACCGTTCTTATATAACTCATTACGAGTAGCGGCATAGACAGCAGCCATATTATCAGCGAAAGGAACGCTCGCGTCTGTAGCTTTTTCCATGGAAACAGCTCCAGCAACCAAGTCGCGGATGCTGATACCTGCCACGGCGATCGGGAGCAAACCTACCGGAGTCAAAACAGAGAAACGTCCACCTACGTTATCAGGGATGATGAAAGTCTTGTAACCTTCTTGATCTGCCAAAGTACGCAAAGCGCCTCTCTTAGCGTCCGTGATAGCTACGATACGATGTTTAGCCTCTTCCTTGCCAACAGCATCTTCCAATTGTTTCTTCAAGATACGGAAAGCCAAAGCCGGCTCTGTAGTCGTACCAGACTTGGAGATATTGATAATACCGAATTGCTTACCTTTCAAGACTTCGCTTAATTCATAAAGATAATCCTCTCCGATATTGTGTCCGGCGTATAACATAACCGGGTTTTTACGGCCGTTTTGCAACCAGTCGAAGCTGTTGTTTAACGCTTCTACTACCGCTTTGGTACCCAAATAGCTACCACCGATACCAATGGCTACGACCACCTCACATTTAGAACGAAGCACGTTCGCCGTATTCTCGATGTCGGCCAACTCTGTGTCCGTGATAGAAGAGGGGAGATGTAACCAACCCAAAAAGTCGTTACCTGCTCCGTTACCGTTATGTAATGTGGCAATACATTCCATTGCCTTGGCCTCTTGAGCGTAAACCTGTTCCTTGGAGACAGTGCCCAGAGCCTTGTCGATGTTTAAACTGATGTTTTTCATATGCTATTTTATTTAAACGTTTCCGTTAATTGACGAATGACCGTTGTCGGCGATTTCTTCTCGTACAATATATCATAAACAGCGTCCAGTATCGGCATGTTCACTTTATATTTCTCGTTGATCTCACGCATACACTTGGTTCCATAATATCCCTCGGCGATCATTTCCATCTCCAGCTGCGCTGTCTTCACGGAATATCCTTTACCGATCATGGTTCCGAAAGTACGGTTACGGCTGAACCGGGAATAAGCGGTAACCAGCAAATCGCCAAGGTAGACGGAGTCGGTGATATCCCGCTCCAGCCCGTGTACGGCGTCCACGAAATTACGCATCTCCTCAATAGCGTTCGAGATAAATACGGCTTGGAAGTTATCGCCATATTTCATTCCATGGCAAATACCGGCGGCGATAGCGTACACGTTCTTCAGTACGGCGGCGTATTCGATACCGGTCACATCCTTACAGAAGGAATTCTTTAAGTATTGATTCTTGAAAACGGGGGATATCGTACGGACCTTCTCGATGTCGGAACAAGCCAACGTAATGTACGAGAGCCGTTCCAGAGCGATCTCTTCCGCATGACAGGGACCACCGATAACTGCTATATTTTCTGTTGGAACCTTGTAATACTCCGCGAAGTAATCCGTAATCAACATATTCTCATCCGGTACGATACCCTTGATCGCCGAGATGATAAACTTATCTTTCAAAGAGGTCTTCACCTTCTTCAAATGTTGTTTCAAGAAAGGGGAAGGCGTAGCGAAGATCAAGGTATCCGAGTCCTTGATCGCTTGGTTGATATTGGAATAGAAGTTTATCTTGTTCGTGTCGAATTTCACGGCGGTGAGGTAACACGGATTGTGTCCCAACTGCTTGAACTCCTCGATACGATCGGGCCTACGCATGTACCAGTTGATACTATCTTGAGTTGAAAGTACGATCTTGGCTAAGGCGGTAGCCCAGCTACCACCTCCCATTATCGCGATTTTTCCGGGCAAATCCATCGTATCACGCTTTTATTCTCCTACATTGGCTATCCAAGCTTCTATTTCTTGGATCGTAGGATTTTGCAGTTCTAACTTATATTTTTTATTAAGCTCACAAAGCTCTTGTCTTAATTTGTTGGCGTTCGCTTCTTTCAGCGTGTCAACCGTCAGGTAGCCGGCTTTCTGCAAAGCGGGAATCCACTCCTCGGAAATACCCAAGGCTACGTATTTGTCGGCGTTATCTTTCTTTGCGGTTTTCTCCGGACGCATTTGCGGGAAAAGCAATACCTCTTGGATCGTTGTCTGTCCGGTCATCAACATAACCAGACGGTCGATACCGATACCGATACCCGACGTAGGAGGCATACCGAATTGAAGGGCGCGTAAGAAATCTTGATCGATGAACATCGCCTCGTCGTCCCCTTTCTCGCTCAAGCGTAATTGCTCCTTGAAACGTTCTTCTTGGTCGATCGGATCGTTCAGCTCGCTATAAGCGTTCGCCAATTCCTTCCCGTTTACCATCAACTCGAAGCGTTCGGTCAATCCCGGTTTACTACGGTGCATCTTAGTCAGTGGGCTCATCTCAACCGGATAGTCGATGATGAAGGTCGGCTGGATAAACGTACCCTCGCAGAACTCCCCGAAGATCTCGTCGATCAATTTACCTTTACCCATCGTATCGTCGATCTCCATCTTCAATTCCTTGCAGATCGTACGGATCTCGTCCTCGCTCTTACCTTCCAAGTCGTAACCCGTCTTTTCCTTGATCGCCTCCAAGATCGGCAAACGGCGGAAAGGAGCCTTGAAGCTGATTGTCTTACCGTCGATCGTGCTCTCGCTCGTACCGTTCACGGCGATACAGATACGCTCCAACAGCTTCTCAGTGAAGCTCATCATCCAGTTATAGTCCTTGTATTGGACATAAAGTTCCATACAAGTGAACTCCGGGTTGTGCGTACGGTCCATACCCTCGTTACGGAAATTCTTACCGATCTCATATACACCCTCGAATCCACCGACGATCAATCGTTTCAAATACAACTCGGTAGCGATACGCAAATACAGATCGATATCCAAAGAGTTGTGATGCGTGATGAATGGACGTGCGCTGGCTCCTCCTGCGATAGATTGCAGGATCGGAGTCTCTACCTCCGTGTATCCGGCCTCATCCAAGGCGGTACGCATGGTCTTGATGATAGCCGCACGTTTCATGAAAATATCTTTTACACCCTCGTTTACTACCAAATCCACGTAACGCTGGCGATAACGAAGCTCCGGGTCATTAAAACCGTCGTAAGCGACACCATCCTTATATTTAACGACCGGTAGCGGACGAAGTGATTTAGACAGAACTGTCAATTCTTGCGCATGAACGGAAATCTCTCCCATTTGAGTACGGAAAACGAATCCCTTGATCCCGACGAAATCACCGATATCCAGTAATTTCTTGAAAACGACATTGTATGTGTCTTTATTCTCGTCCGGACAAATATCGTCACGAGAGATATAGACCTGTATTCTGCCCTCGGAATCCTGCAACTCCATGAAAGAGGCTTTTCCCATGATACGACGGCTCATGATACGGCCGGCGATACGTACCGGGCGTGGCTCAGCGTCATCTTTGAATGTCTCTTTTATCTCTTTGGAAAATGCGTTCGTTACATACTCAGCTGCGGGATAAGGCTCTATCCCCATCTGACGCAACTGCTCCATGCTATTACGTCTTATTATTTCCTGTTCACTCAGTTCTAATAGATTCATTATGCTATTATTTTGTATAATACGGCGCAAAAGTACAAAATATTTCTGATTTATGCTGACTTATGTGGTAAAAGGTTGAGGTCACCGATCTTGTTAGTTCATGGATAAAGTATCTTAGGTTCATCGGTAAAGTATCTTAGGATCCTTGGTGAAGTATCTTAGGTTTGTAGGCCAATGAACTTAAGACCCAATAATTTTATCTTTACATCCCGTTTTGATCCCGGGGATGAGACAAATGGAATAAACAGCCCTCACTCCGATAAATCCGGTAGCCAAAACTCAACCAACGGTAATGTCTTTCTCCGTCCTCCAAGCCCCAGCCATAGAAATCCTCATTCTCCATACCCGCTTGCAGGTATTTTTCCGTTTGGGCGAAGACCGCTCCCCCGACTGCGCCTATCACTCCCTCTACTGTGTACAAAGAGTTCATCTTTGCTTGATGTTTTTTTAGGAAATCTAAGTCACGATGGAGCCAATAATGTTCCCTCAATATATCTGACGTATCTAAAAAATTACCATCATATGGATAAGCGACATCAGAAGTCCTAGTTCTAAGCTGTTTCACCGCATCCAATATTTGAAGGTGGTCCAGTATCACATCTGCGTCCCAAATACAAACAAGTGGAGTATCAACCTGCTTTGCGAGGATATTCAAGTATTTGGTCTTGTAGAATACAGGATCTTTATCCACGAGGAAAGTGTACTTCACCGTATCATCTTTTATTAACGAGGGGATAATCTCATTTTGGTATGATGAGGCCTCCATAATTAAGATGCGTGTCCGGAAATAACGTACTATTGAGTCCACGGACATCAACAGGTTCTCCAAACGGATCATGGAATCGATCCGTACAGGAATAATAAATGTTGTATCTGTCAAGTCTATTCGCATAAATATCTTTGCTTAATGTTTAACAATGCCAACACCGTACCGGGGAAACCATTCAGCAATCCTCTGTGTATATTATAGTAGTATTCGTTCTCCATTAGGGCATCCCAAGCGTCAGACGAGATGATCCGATCGTAAATTAGGTGCGGATTGAAAGGGATGGTGTATTCGGGGAAGTCCCTTTTTAATCCCTCCAACAAGAAATATAGAGAAGCGTATCCATTACTGATATAGATATCCTTGCCTTTGATCTCTCTATTATATATTATGTCTAGATTGATTGATTTTCTTAGTTCGTTCACATATCTTTGCCAATCCGGCGAACAATTCCGTAAAGGTAGTATGCCCCATAACAGATATAGTCGGTTCAAATGCAGATGAGGCAAATGGGAGAACATATACAGAGATAGTTGTTCCAAAACCTTTTGTATCCGATCCTTGTAAAAATCATATTGTATAAGATAGGACAGGGTTTTCATCAATATCGGTACGTGATATTGGTAAATGGAAAACGTATAGGATTCCTCGAAAAAGGAGGCGTCTATCAAATCGGCCAATTGATTAACTAACTTGATTGCTAAGCCCTCGAAAGGGAAACGCTCATTATCGTTTGTCTGGATTTCCAGCCTTTTATAAATGTAATATAAGAAATGGATGAGTTGAGACAGGGAATACCTAGATTCCATATTTCCGAAAACCAGCTTCTTGAATAGCAAATCATCGATACCACTTAGCAAATCATTAATATCACCGTCTACAAATTGCTTTTTTACAATATAATCCAATCCTAACGCAACTCCGCATAAACCTTCCTCCACGGTGAGTTCTGCGTTTTTAGAGAGATCGTTTTCCAAGAGATCGTCCAGCAATCGCTCAGCCTTCTCTTTATAAATAGCTTCTTGCGTATAATCATACAAATGGTATAAATAGATGAGTAATCCCATTTTGCCATGAGCCAACCCGAAAGGGTAGCTTGTATGTAATGAGCCTATCAAATGCTTATTTAGCGAATCTATTTGTGATGCTAATTTATTCATAGTACTTAATTTATTAAATACGATATATCCTTTAACTCATATTCTTCCGGCAATAAATAACCATTTGTCAAAACTGTTGGAGTGGAACTTATTGTATTGCGCCTAACCCATTCGTTTTGTGCTTGAAAATTGGCTAACATATCTTTGTCATTAGGATTTAATCTGTATCTTTTATAGCAATCCTCTTTTTTATGACGCCCTTTTGCATACCAGTCAGATAGGAATCGTAAATAATCCGATTCATTATTTAGTAGATACATGGAGGTCAGTAGCATGGCGCTAGGTTCTAATTCCTTGCTAAAAGAGGTCAAGATGATTTGTATGCAAATCTCTTCTTTATATTCTTTGAGTAACTTTTCTATTTGGAGATGTAATTTTGCGCAAGGAGCACAATGTGGATTAGAGATAATGGTAATCCACTCTTTGGCATCCCTATTGCCCAATAATATTCCTGTATTTTTGTCAATGTCATATTGAGGCTGTTCGTTTAATAAGCTCTTAAATACAGAGGCATTCAGTTTTATGCTGCTAAGTTTATTGTTGCTTCGTTGGATTTGCTTTTCTTTTACGTATAATGTAACAGTAAAATGGAGCGATAGAATGACGAGCCCATACACGCATCCAATGGTAGTGAAATCAAATAAATCCCATTGATTGAAATCCATGCCTATCGCGAATAGAGAGATAAGAAAGGTGATCCATACGGTAGCTTGTACAGATAAACATAAAGCGCACCATTGTTTTACCCTAAATTTTTGGTACCATACGCTCCACGCTGTATAAGGTAATGCGATTATATTCAGAGTCTCTGCATATATAACATATTGGGGCAACAAGGCGATAAACAATATTGCGGAAAGAAAATATCCTAAGCCGAAGACACTCCAACTGATCCCCAAGAAATGAGATGCTTGGGAATCCAATGTCCCGTTGCAATCACTGGATTTCAAAAACAGGGAACAAATTTTGTTGACATATTTATCCGAGCCTAAGATCTCTCGAGAAAGCAGGATACCGCAGAAAGATGCTCCGATCACATTAACACCCCATAACCCCCAGATTCCTATCTCCATTCCTCTGTTGGTGATAAGGGCACACCCTATTAATGATAGAAGTAATGAAACGAAACATGCGATTACTATCCGCTGTCGTAAGTATTCCTTTCTATGCTCTTTATAATCCGGTTCAATAGATTCATCGGTGGATTCGAAAAGAAGGACGATTCCTGACCATCGTTCCAAGAATACCGGGATAGATAATGTGATGTTTTTACCTCGCCATGAATAGATGATTGCCTCGGTAGAAACATGTCGCACCGATACAAACTCATGATCTACGTAAGCCACAAAGGGTACATCCAATGAGGATAAGTTTTCTTGTGTTTTTTGAATTTCGGCCGCTACATTCTCTATATTATAATAACGTAGCATCTCGGACAGTCCAAACAGATTGTTTTTGTGTGGATGCCTCTCGTAGTATCTTATGGTAAAATCTTCCGTGTGCTTTATCGATAAGATTTCTAAAATTTGGATGAATAGATTGTCATGTTCCATTGCTTTAGGTCTTTAATGATTACCTTAGTTTACCAATGAACAACACCGGGTTACTCTCCTCGTCCAGTCCGGGGAAACGCCTTGCGAACTCTTCCTTCTTCAAAACGTCTTCCGGATACATCAGCATGGCGCACCAGCCCTCATCTAACGAGAAGAACTGTTTGGGCAACCACCGGAAGTTGTCATCGAACTTGATGTTCTCTAAAACTCTTGCGTTTCCGTCTTTTTTGTCGATTAAGGCTATTCCGTTTAGGTCTTCTCTTTTCCCCTTAAAGGAGAGCAATATCGTTTCCTTGGACTCCACGTAGTCCGGGATATGGCCGATGTATCCTTTCTCCGCTTCTTCCTGTATGAGTTGCATGCCTTCTTTTCCCTCTTGCGTGTAAAAGCCGGCGGGCGGTATCCTGTTATCTACGTTTATTTTGTATCGTATTTTTGAACTATCCAAAGTGCATTCAAGGATGTCGTTGCTTTGATAACCATGAGAGATAATATGTCCTTCATACCGTTCAAATGAGTTTGTGAATGAACTGATATATCGATTGCAGTTGATGATGGAATCATACGAGTTTATAATGGCTCCCGTATGATGGTTGATGATACGGTATCGTAGCTGTTCGGGGGTAGGCATACATTTTATGATGTATAGACTATCGTTCAAAAGAGTGATCGCCTCTATATAGCCGACATTCTCGCAACGCTTTTTGTTGATGAATTGGTGTGAATTTGAATAGGTTACGATTTCAATGGGAGAAGCGATCGATAGATCTCCATTGGGCCATATCATGAAATGGTTAAAGTGGAGGTATGATTGCGGATCATTTCCCTTTTTGGATAAGACTCGTTTGAATTTTCCATATTTATCCCAAACGATTAATTGCTCTCCGGAGCCTATGTAAATATCCTCTTGAAAGATAGCGATGTTTTTAACATTGTAAAGCACATCTATCAATGCGTCATCCCTTGTTTCCAAGGGGACATACCGATATTCCTCAAACATTTCATCCACGTCTTTTTCTACCCGATGTGAGAGTGGAATAAAATACTCGATTGTTTCGTCCTTGCCATTATCCTTGGCTTGATCCGGATTACAACTGATAAGCAAAAGAGTGACTAAAAATAGAAGATAGATCATGGTCATTTTTGTTTTAAGAAAAAAGCTGGTTTTAGCAGATATCACCAGCTAAAACCAGCCCTTTCTTTTGTTGCTAACCTCCTGTAGTGTTACAGTTTTGTACGCCGCCATAATTTGAGCATTTATTACAGCATTCAGAGCAGCTTGTTACTTCAATTGAGGAAGAAAGATTATGACAATGACAATACGCACTTCCTCCCCCTAAGATTTTCATCATTTGTTCTTTTGGAAGAACTTTACTTTGTTGGTTTAGTACGACTTTTGTCAGTTTTTTTGAGTTTGTCCATAATTTGAAAGATTTAAAAAGTTAATAGATGT
>ENA-ORRI01000524-ORRI01000524.1-human-gut-metagenome-genome-assembly--contig:-NODE-524-length-19978-cov-2.77222_pt1 | contig 19978 bp, 16 predicted proteins | sample MGYA00242172_ERZ509128 | MGnify/ENA primary metagenome ERZ509128 (study PRJEB26280, sample SAMEA2338623) | human gut metagenome | biome: human gut; feature: human-associated habitat; material: faeces... | reverse complement strand
GAGCCGACGGCCACCGAGGTCGCGCAGGCGGGCAAGGGCTACATCCTTGCGTCCATCGGCCAGGAGAGCGGCGAGATCCCGTACACGGCCTACTTCGCCTCGCAGGCGTATATCAGTGACCATGCGGACATCGTGCAGCGTTTTACGAATGCCATCGCCCGCGCGCAGAAATGGATCGCGGAGCACGACGCGGCGCAGACCGCCGAGATCATCGCCCCGCAGTTCCCGGACACGAGCGTGCCTGTGCTCACGCAGGTCGTGCAGCGCTACAAGGACATCGACGCCTGGAACGCCACGCCGGTCATGACGCGCTCGTCCCTCGAGCGGCTCGAGACCGTCATGGAGACGGCCGGCGTGCTCGATCACGCCGACTGGGTGGATTTTGACCGCCTCGTCGACAACAGCTATGCCCATAACGCCTCCTGACAGGCACAAAAATCCCCCGGCAGCAGCCGGGGGATTCGTGCGTTTTTCAAAAGAGGGGGGGTGCTTAGAAGCTCGCAACGACAGCGCCGTTGTAGGTGTCGGCGATGTACTGCTTCACGGCGTCGGTCTTGAGGGCTTTGAGCAGGGCCTGGGTCTTCGGGCTGTTCTCGTCGCCGGCGCGCACGGCAATGATGTTGGCGTAGGTCTGGGCGGCAGCGCCGTTGGCGTCCTCGGAGGCGAGCGCGTCGCTGATCTTCAGGCCGGCGGCCAGGGCGTAGTTGCCGTTGATGACGGCGATGGAGCCAGTAGCGGCGTTCTTGAGCTGCGCCGGGACGGTGTCGGCCTGCACGGTGACGATGTTGTAGCCGCCGTCGTCGACGATGTCGAGCGTGCTCACGCCCTTGGCGGCGTCTGCGTCATCGGGGAGCTTGATCAGGCCCTCCTGCTGGAGCAGGAACAGGGCGCGGGTCTCGTTGCTGTCGTCGGCCGGGATGATGATGGTCGCGCCCTTGGCGAGATCCTTCAGGTCGGTGACGCCGTTGCCGTAGATGCCGAACGGCTCATAGTGGATGGTGCCGACGGAGACGAGGTTGGTACCATTCTTGGCGTTGAAGCTGTCGAGGTAGGGTTTGTGCTGGAAGTAGTTGGCGTCGAGCGTGCCGTCGGCCAGAGCCTGGTTCGGCAGGACGTAGTCGTCATAGGTGACGATCTTGAGCTCGTAGCCTTCGTCGGCGAGGGCCTGCTTGATCTGCTCGAGGATCTCGGCGTGCGGGGTGGCGCTGGCGCCGACGGTGATGACTTTGTCATCGGAAGCGGCAGCCTTCTTGTCATCAGTGGTCTTGTCGCCGCAGGCGCTCAGCGCGACGAGCGAGAACGTCAGCACGAGGGCGAGGATGAGGGACGTGATCTTTTTCATTTTCGTTTCTCCTTTATATTTTCATTTTGAAATTTGTGTGGTTTCGGATGTTAGGATGTGCAGTTCGGGGCGGCACATTCGTCCGCGCCGGATGTTCACGCGCAGCAGCGCGGGATAGTGTAAACGCATGGGCTGTCTCCTGTCAGGTGCGGGAGCGCCGGTCGGTGCGGCGGGCGATGTACATGCCGAACTCCTGCAGGATCTGCACGATGATGATCGTCAGCGCTACGCACAGCCAGACGATCTGATCGTCGTACTTCTGGTAGCCGTAGGTGATGGCAATCTGGCCGAGGCCGCCGCCGCCGATCGTGCCGGCCATGGCGGGGTAGCCGAGGATGGTCACGGTGGAGATGACGGCGCCGGTGATGAGCGCGGGCTTGGCCTCCGGGATGATAACCTTCCAGATGATGCGCAGCGTGGACGCGCCCATGGACAGCGCGGCCTCGATGACGCCGGCGTCCACTTCCTTGGCGGCGGACTCGACCATGCGCGCCACATACGGGGCGGCGGCGATGACGAGCGTCACGATCACGGCGCGGTTGCCGAGGCTGGTGCCGACGATGGCCTTTGCCACCGGCAGCATGGCGACCATGAGGATGATGAACGGGATGCTGCGCAGGGCGTTGACGATGATGCCGAGCGTGCGGTTGAGCCAGCCGATGGGGTGGATGCCGTCGCGGTCGGTCATGCGCAGGATGAGGCCGACCGGCAGGCCGATGAGATAGGCAAAGAACGTGGAGATGAGCGTCATGTAAATGGTCTCCCAGATACCGAGCTGCAGGATGCCGTTTTGCCAGAGTTTGATGAGCAGATCAGACATGACTTCCATCCTCCTGTAGATAAGAGATGTGGTTATGGTCGAGCCAGCGCAGCACATCGTGGAACTGCTGCGGGTCGTCGGGCAGGTCGATGACCATGTGGCCGTAGATGCTGCCCTCGACGATGCGGGTATCGGCGAAGAGAATGTTCACCGGCACGTGGCACTCGAGCGTGATGCGCGAGATGACCGGTTCGTTGGAGCAGCTGCCGTCGAAGACGAGGCGCAGGCGCCTGCCCGTGCACGGCGGGAGGTTTTCGGCCGGGCTCTTCGGGAGAATGAGCGCCTTGGCGATGTCGGACTTCGGGTGCGTGAACACGTCGCTGACGTTGCCGATCTCGGCGATGCAGCTCTGGTCGATGACGGCCACGCGCTGGCAGATCTGCTCGATGACGCGCATCTCGTGCGTGATGACGACGATCGTCACGCCGAGCGTCTGGTTGATCTCCTTGAGCAGGTGGAGAATCGACTGCGTGGTGTTCGGGTCGAGGGCGCTGGTGGCCTCGTCGCACAGGAGGTATTTCGGCCGCGTGGCGAGGGCGCGGGCGATGGCCACGCGCTGCTTCTGGCCGCCGGAAAGCTGCGAGGGATAGTTTTTCGCGCGGTCGGACAATCCGACGAGTTCGAGCAGCTCGGCGGCGCGGGCCTGAGCCTCGTCGCGCTTGACGCCGGCGATCTCGAGCGGGAAGCAGATGTTGCGCAGCACCGTGCGCTGCTCGAGCAGGTTGAAGCTCTGGAAGATCATGCCGATGTCCTGCCGGGCCTTGAGCAGGTCGCGGCGGCTGAGCTGCGTCATGTCGCGCCCGTCGATGCGCACCGTGCCGGAGGTCGGCCGCTCGAGGAGGTTGATACAGCGCACGAGCGTGCTCTTGCCGGCGCCGCTCAGGCCGATGATGCCGAAGATCTCCCCGTCCTCGATGCGGAGGTTGACGTCCCGCAGTGCGTGGATGTCGCCGCCCGGTGAGGGGTAAGTTTTGTTGAGATGTTCGATTTCGATCATGGTGGATTCTCCCTCGCAGAATAATTTTTCGGTACAAAAAACAGAGGCCGGAAGACTCGTTGTCTTCCGGCCTCTGCGGATACGGCTTGGAATTCTGGATCAGCCGTTATTGGAAGCGAACACAAGACGAGTCATATTTCTGAGCACGACGAGACATGCACATGCAGCCGGGCATGTACATCATCATAGCCATCATCATGTTGTTCGTCTGAGCAAACTTCATAATACGACGCGTCTCCTTTCGTTAAAAATCACGGTTTCCGGTGGAAACGAGCGCAGTATAACGCAGTTTTCTGCGCTTGTCAACCCCAAAATCCACAAAAGCAGTATGAAATATGCATTAGAAAAAGCAAATCTATCGATTCTAAAATTCGATCGTTTGCGGCGTTACGTCCGGGTCGTGGCTGCACAGAGACGCCGCGCAGGCGCCGTCCCGGCTCATCTCGCCGATCCAGTCGAGCGCCTTTTTCGCGCGCACGCTGTTTTCACAGATGCCGGGCACGGTGCCCTCCGCCCAGGAGCGGGGACTTGCCGCGCCGTCGGCGTTGAGCAGCACGTACCGGCCGCCATTGCGGATGAGCGTGGCGAACATGCCCTCCGTGTGCCCGGCGATGTGCACGAGATGCACCGAGTCGTCCCCGAACAGGTCGTACGAGCGGCTCTCCGGCCCGATGTGGTTCACGCGGTACCAGAACCGCTCCGGCGGCTCGTCCATCCACAGCTTGCGCGAGGTGTAGCGCAGGTTCACGCGGCACGACCAGAAGTATTCCTCCTCCGCCACCAGCAGACGCTTTGCGCCTCGCACCTCGCTGATGCCCGCGACATGATCCGGGTCGAGGTGGGAAAAGAGCACATAGTCCAGATCCTGCGGCCGGATGCCGCGCGCGGCCAGCTGCTCGCCGATCGACTGCCCCGGCTCCACGACGCTGTGCACGAGCGTGTACCACCCGCGGCCGAACATCCGCCGCGCGGTCCTCGATGCCGGTCGGGCTCACGGTGCGCGGCAGACCGGCGTCCACCAGAAACAATCCCTTCGGGTGCTCCACCAGATACGCCGACACCGGCAGCCAGATGCGCGCGCCGCTCTTGAGCCGCCGCGCGTCCGCTTTTGCAGGCCAGCGCCACTGGGCACTCGCCGGCAGGTTCGGCGCCACGCCGATCTTCCCGCAGTGCAGAACATGGATCCGGATCTGAGCCATGGCCGTTCCCTCCTCGTGAATGTACGCGATATTGACCAAATGGTTACTAAAAAGCATATCACCGCCTGTGCAGAATGTCAAGACAGGCGGGGAAGATCGACCGGGATTTTGCAATTTTCAACAATGTGCTGTGCATTTGCGTATTGAATTGTATGCGTGAGATGTGCTACAATAGATTGCGCATCTATTCACAAACCAGGGAATGAAAACAAAACATTTTAAGGGGAAGAAAGGAGCCTGAAACATGGCAAGAGAACTGATCCTGAAGCTGGGCAAAAAGATCACGGACCGCGTGGACGTGAAGCTCGGCATGACCAAGCTCGACGAGAATTCGCCCGAGTATTACGGCCTGGCCAGCGTCGTCACCGACGAAATGGCGGAGCTTGCGCTCGCGATGAAGGTCCGTGTCCCGACCACACCGGCCGAGATCGGCAAGAAGGTCGGCAAGGATCCCGTCTACGTGGAGCAGCTGTTTGACCAGATGTCCATGATCGGCCTGCTCGAGTACAACTGGGAGAACGCCGACCATCACAAGCAGTGGACGCTGCCGATCTTCGTGCCCGGTTCTGCGGAGCTGATGAACATGAACCTCCAGCAGGTGGAGACGCACCCGGAGATCGCGCAGTTTTTCGAGCGCATGTCGTTTCTGCCGCTGACGAAGATCACCTGCATGGTGCCTCCCGGAGGTGCCGGCGTCGGCATGCACGTCATCCCGGTCGAGAAGGCCATCCCGGCCACGAACGAGTCGGTCGATGTCGAGCACATCTCCCACTGGCTGAAAAAGTATGAGGATCAGCTCGGCGTCGGCTACTGCTCCTGCCGCAATGCCATGCGCCTTCAGGGCGAGGGCTGCGGCGAGCTGCAGGATGAGATGTGCATCGCCGTCGGTCAGTTTTGTGACTACTGTCTCGAGACCGGCAAGGGCCGCAAGATCACCTATGATGAGGCGATGGAGATCCTCCAGCGCGCCGAGGACAACGGCTATGTCCACCAGATCACGAATATCGACGGCGAGGATAAGATCTTTGCCATCTGCAACTGTGCGCTCGGCTCCTGCTTCGCGCTGAGAACGAGCCAGCTGTTCAACACGCCGAACATGTCCGCCTCCGCTTACCGCGCCCATGTCGACGCCGAAAAGTGCGTCGCCTGCGGCAAGTGCGCCGAGGTCTGCCCGGCCGGCGCCGCCAAGCTCGGCCAGAAGCTGTGCACCAAGACCGGCCCGGTGACGTATCCGAAGCAGCCCCTGCCGGACGACAACCACTGGGGCGAGCACATGTGGAGCCCGAACTATAAGGACGACAACCAGAAGCAGTGCCACGAGTCCGGCACTGCCCCGTGCAAGACCGCCTGCCCGGCGCACATCGCCGTGCAGGGCTACATCAATCTGGCCGCGCAGGGCCGCTATCTGGACGCGCTCAAGCTCATCAAGCAGGATAACCCGTTCCCGGCCGTCTGCGGCAGCATCTGCAACCGCCGCTGCGAGGAAGCCTGCACCCGCGGCGATGTCGACCGCGCCGTCGCCATCGACGAGATCAAGAAGTTTGTCGCCGAGCAGGAGCTCCAGGCTGACAAGCGCTACATCCCGAAGGTCATCACCCACCGCGGCATCGCCGATCCCTACCCGGAGAAGATCGCCATCATCGGCGCCGGCCCGGCCGGCCTGTCGTGCGCCTACTATCTGGCGAACATGGGCTATGAAAACGTCACCGTGTTTGATAAAAACGAAGTGCCCGGCGGCATGCTGACCCTCGGCATCCCGAGCTTCCGCCTCGAGAAGGACGTTGTCAACGCCGAGATCGAGGTGCTCCGTGAGATGGGCGTGCACTTCCAGTGCGGCGTCGAGATTGGCAAGGATCTCACCATCGACCAGCTGCGTGAGCAGGGCTACAAGGGCTTCTATCTTGCCATCGGCGCGCAGAAGAGCGCACCCATCGGCGTGCCCGGCGAAGAGCTCTCCGGCGTGTACGGCGGTGTGGACTTCCTGCGCAGGGTCAACCTCGGCAAGAAGCCGCGCATCGGCAAAAAGTGCGCCGTCATCGGCGGCGGCAATGTCGCCATGGACGTCTGCCGCACGGCCATCCGCCTCGGCGCGAAGGATACTTACATCATCTACCGCCGCAGCCAGGCCGAGATGCCGGCGGACGCGGAGGAAGTCGCGGAAGCCATGGAAGAGGGCGTGCAGTTCCGCTTCCTGAGCGCTCCGGCCGAGATCCTCGGCGAAAACGGCAAGGTCAAGGCCCTCAAGGTCGAGATCATGGAGCTCGGCGAGCCCGACGCGAAGGGCCGCCGCAAGCCTGTCGGCACCGGCAAGTTCGAGACCATCGAGGTTACGTCCGTCATCGGCGCTATCGGCCAGCGCGTTGACCTCGGCCATATCGCGCCGGAGGCCATGGCCTTCAACCGCAACGGCACCGTCCAGGCCGACGGCGTGACGTATCAGACCGCGCAGCCCGACATCTTCGCCGGCGGCGACGTGGTCACCGGCCCGAAGTTTGCCATCGACGCGATCGCGGCCGGCCGCGAGGGCGCTATCTCCCTGCACCGCTACGTGCATGAGGGCCAGAGCCTGACGCTGGCGCGTGACCCGCGCGAATTCTACGAGCTCGACAAGAAGCAGGCCGTCGTGCCCATCGATTGCTTTGACGCCCCGGCGCGCCAGACCGTCGCCCACGACGCGAGCAAGGCCAAGACGTTCTCGAACGACCGCATCACCTTCACCGAGGCGCAGGTCAAGGCAGAGGCGTCCCGCTGCCTCGGCTGCGGCGTGTCCGTCGTCGACCAGAACAAGTGCATCGGCTGCGGCCTGTGCACCACGCGCTGCGAGTTTGACGCCATCCACCTGCAGCGCGATATGCCGGAGGCCAGCCGTATGTACCGTACCGAGGACAAGATGAAGGCCATCCTGCCGCACATGGTCAAGCGCGCAGCCAAGCTCACCATCAAGGACATCAAGGGCAAGCGCGCGAAGTAAGCCGACCGGAGGAAAACGCGATGCACGAACTGGGAACCGTGTTCTATGTCATCCAGGAGGTCGAAAAGGTCGTCGAGGAAAACCACCTGACCCAGGTCGCCAGCGTCACGCTGGAGGTCGGCGAGGTCAGCGGCATCATCCCGTATTACCTGACCGACTGCTGGAAGTGGGCGGTGGAAAAATCGCAGTATCTCAAGGGCGCGGAGCTGAAGATCGAGACGCTCCCCGCCGTGACCTACTGCGAGGACTGCAAACAGACATATCCAACGGTCAAATACGCCAAGATATGCCCGCACTGCAAGAGTGAGCATACCTATCTGCTCAGCGGCAACGAGTACACCATCAAGGAGATCGAAGCCTGCTAGCAGCCGCAAAAAGAGCAAACGGGGAACGCTTTTCGGCGTTCCCCGTGTTTTTATATCTCGTCTGCCGGCGCGCTGTCGATCGGGATCTGGATGATCTCCAGCCGGCGGCGGGCGGCGTATTCGAGCGTGCGGGCCGTGCCGCCGGGCCGGCCGTCAAATGCCGCGATGAGGATGCGCGAGGCATCGACCATGTAGCGGTTGCGGCGCATCATGCACCCGGGGGTGTAGGCCTCCTGCACGAGCGTCTGATAGTCGCACTGGCGCAGGTCGTAGGCGTAGCGCTCGCGCAGCTCCGGCCGCCAGCGGTCGGCCTGGCCGGCGAAGGGGATGGCCGCCTCGATCGTGACCTCGGGGTGCTGCAGGCGCAGATAGCGCGCAGCGTCGAAAAAATACAGGTCGCAGCCGTTGGCCATGCCGCAGATGAAGTGGCGGATGCCGGCGGCGTAGACGGCGTCCACGGCGTCGAAGAGCTGCTGCTGCAGCTTGCGGCAGCGGGGGTCGTTCTCGTCGCTGCCCCAGGGCAGCTTGTATTCCCGGTGGCCGGTGAAGCAGCAGGTGTTTTCGCGCTCGGGCATGGCGGCGCCTCCTTTCGGTGGTGGCCTCCATTGTACGCGCCCGGAGCGCTGCTGTCAAACCTTTCCTGAAAAAAGTGCTTGCAATCTACGGGCACTGTGCTATAATGCAGACAGTAAAACAACTGAATCGAGATGTCTTCGGGGCAGGGTGTAATTCCCGACCGGCGGTGATAGTCCGCGAGCCGAGCAAGGTTGAATCGGTGCAATTCCGATACCGACAGTATAGTCTGGATGATAGAAGATGTTACGAACCTCCATTGTTCGCAGCGCCTGAAGGACATGTTCTTTCAGGTGTTTTTCATTCCATGGAGGTGTTTTGTCATGTTGAAAGAAAACCTGTCCTTTGTTGGTATCTGCGTGCTTGTGTTCGCGGCATTGCTCGGCCTTGCGTATCTGTTTGAGCGCACGGTCTGCCGTGATCTGCAGCGCCGCAGCCGCAGCCGCAACATCAGCTATGTGGCCATGTTCTCCGCCCTCGGCGGCGTGCTGATGCTGCTGGAGATCCCGCTGTTTTTTGCGCCCGGCTTCTATAAGATGGACCTGAGCGAGCTGCCGGTGCTCATGAGCGCGTTCTATCTCGGACCTGTGGCCGGTGTTATCACCGAGCTGCTCAAGGTGCTGCTCAAGCTCCTGCTCAAAGGCACGAGCACAGCCTTCGTCGGCGACTTTGCCAACTTCGTCGTCGGCTGCACGTTCGTCCTTCCCGCCGCTGTCATCTACCACCACCACAAGACCCGCCGCACCGCCATCATCGGCATGGCCGTCGGCACGCTGTGCATGACGGTCTTCGGCAGCCTCTTCAATGCCCTGTACCTGATCCCGAAGTTCGCCGAGCTGTTCCACCTGCCGATCGATCAGATCGTCGCCATGGGTACGGCCGTGAACAAGGGCATCACCAGTGTGCCGACGCTCGTGCTGTTCGCCGTCGTCCCGTTCAACCTCATCAAGGGCATCGTCGACTCGGCGCTGACGTATCTGCTGTATAAGCGCGTGGAGTTTCTGCTCTTCCCGGAGCTGCGCAAGAAGGAGAAAGTCCAGCCGCAGGTCAAGTCGAAGAATCCCACCCCGCAGCACTGAGATCGTACATAAAAAACCGCCTGCAGGCGTCAGCCTGCGGGCGGTTTTTCATCTGTGCAGCTGCGGCGCACCGTGCGCAGCAGCAAGGTGAAGCTGAGTGTGAAGTTCACGCACTCGTTGAAATACAAAATGAAGATGTACCCCGCCAGCCCGAACCGCGGCAGCAGCACCCACACGAGCACCACGCCGAGCGTGGCGTCGAGCACATTGATGGCCATGCAGCGCGTCTGCTGGCCGAGCCCGCGCAGGCAGCCGTCGGTCACGGTGTCGAGATACATCACCGGCACGAGCGGCGCCAGCAGCCGGATGTACCGTCCCGCGTCGTCCGAGTGGTAGATCAACCGCCCGAGCGGCCCGGAAAACGCCAGCAGCAGCACGGCCGTACCGCACGCGAACAGCAGGCACCGGTACAGCAGTGCGCGCACCAGCCGCCGGATGTCCCCGCACCGGCCGGAGACCTGCGCCGTCGTCAGCTCCGGCACGAGCAGATCCGCCAGCGCGTACAGCAGGCACGAGGGGAAGAGCACCACTGGCAGCGCCATGCCGTGCACGATGCCGTAGCCCGCGAGCGCGCGGTCGGCCGTTAGACCGGAGCTTTTGAGCCCGCGCGGGATGAGCAGGTGCTCCAGCGTCGTGAGCGACGTGCGCGCATAGGCCGACACCGCCAGCGGCAGTGCCACGGAGAGCATCCGCCGCGTCAGGTGCGGCACGGTGTCGCCGCCGCGGCGGTATTTGCGCCGGTCGAGCGCGTACATCGCCGTCATCAGCAGCAGCGACACCACGTCTGCGCACGCGCCGCCCGCCGTGACGGCGGCGCAGCTCTGCTCCAGGTCGCCGCCGGCCGCAAAGGACAAAAACCACATCACGCACGTGATGCTCACCAACTGCTCGATCAGGTGCACGAGCGTCGGCTTCCACACACGGCCGGAGGCAGTGAAATATCCGTCCATGACCGACGAGAGCGCGATGCACGGCAGGCTGATGCTCGTGATGCGTAGCGAGCGCACCGTGCGCGCGTCGCCGATCCAGAGAAAGCCCACGGGCTCGGCCAGAAAATACACCATCGTACCCGCGCACAGGCCGAAAAACAGCGCGTAGCACGCGCACCGGCGCATCGCGCCCGTGACGCCCGCGCCGCGCTCGAGCCCCATCTCCTCGGAGATCAGGCGCGTGGTAGCAAAGCGGATGCCTGAGATGGCGAAGGTTGCAAACAGCACGCTCACCGACATGACGAGCTGGTACAGCCCGATGCCGGCCGCGCCGATGCGCCCGACGATCCACGCCTGAAAGACGAGCCCGATGCAGCGCATCACGATCGACGAGCCGGTCATGAGCGCGGTGTTGACGATGAGCCTGCGATTTGTGTGCACGCGCGCGACCTCCCGACGCAGTTTGTACCACTCTATGGCGCGGGAGGGAAAAACATGCCGCCCGGTAAATACCAGGCGGCATGCTGTGCTCATTCAGGTGTGCAGATCGGTCTTGATCTTCGTCGTGGAGATCTCGGGCGTGCGGGGGAGGTAGACGACCTCGCATTTGTCCTTCAGGAAGTCGAACTTGCCCTTCCAGTCGTCGCCCATGACGAACACATCCACGTGGTATTTGTCCACGTCGGTGATCTTCTGATCCCAGCTCTCCTCCGGGATGACGAGATCGACATAGCGGATCGCCTCGAGCATCCGCTTGCGGTCCTCGTAGGAGAAGTAGCTCTTTTTTTGCTTTTCGTTCCAATTGAACTCGTCCGTGCTCAGGGCCACGATCAGATAATCGCCCTGCTCCTTGGCGCGGCGCAGGAGATTGATGTGCCCGTAGTGCAGCAGGTCAAAGGTGCCGTAAGTGATAACACGTCTCATGTGTGTTCCCTTTCCCGGAGGCGCTCGGCCAGAAACGCGGCGACGCGCTCGGCGGAGTGTCCGTCTGTGTATTGGTTGGTCAGCTTCGTGAGCTGCAGGCGCTTGGCCCGCAGCGGATCATCGCCCGCGGCGAGCTGCTCGAAAAACGTGCGGAAATCGTCCGGCGTGTCGAGCGGGGCCGCGCTCTCGCGCAGCGGCTGCGGGTCGATGGCAAAGCCCGGCTGCTTGGCGTAGGCGTCGATGTCCTCGAACGTCAGCCCCACGGGCTTGCCCGTGAGCAGATAGTCAAACAGCACGGAGGAATAGTCCGTGATGAGGGCATCCGTGCAGGCGAGAAATTCGTAGGACGTGATGCCGTGCGCGGCGAAGAGCCCGTCGTCGATGAAGCGGAGGTGGCTCAGCTCCAGCGCGCGGATGTGCGACAGGTCCTGCGCCGGGTGGGGCTTGACGATCACGAGCGTGTTCGTCGCCCGCGCGGCCTCGTTCACGGCCGCGGCCGCCGCCGGGTCATGGATGACGGGGACGGAGATGTCCGTCGTCGCAACGAGGTTGTTCTTGTGCTGGCGGTACGTGGGATACCAGACGACGAAGCGGTCAAACTCCGCGCCGAAGATGTCCTTCAGGTCGCATTTGTGCGTGAACAGGTCGTCGTTGCGCGGGAAGCCGAGCGTGACGAGCTTTTCCGGTGGGATGTGAAATTCATAGCTGTTCACGGCGTCAAAAAACGGGGCCTGACTCAGCGCCCAGTCGGTCGTCGGGTCGCAGAAATAGTAGTCGTGCACGCTCTTGAGCGGGCTGCCGTGCGTCAGGTACAGATGCACGGTCTCCGGCCGGAGCTTCTGGAGCTGGCCGTTGCAGTCCACGATGGCAGCGGCGCGGGCGCGCAGCCAGAACAGCCGCAGCAGCGCCCATGTTCCCCGCGTGCCGGCAAAGGACACGTTCTTTTCATGTACGTTCCGAAAAGCGGCCGGATCCGGCACGACCCACACGAGCCGGTATCGGTCGTTCCAGCCCTGGGCCAGCAGCGTCCGGTACAGGGCGCCGGTGTTGTCACCGAGGGGCGGCGCGCTCTCGAGCAGGATGACCGGCTTGCCGGGCAGCAGGCTCAGCAGCCGCACGAGCAGGCGTTTCAAGCGTTGTTTCATTTTCTCAGCACCTTTCGCACCATGCCGCCGACGAGGGCCTTTTCATATCCGTTCATGGACAGCAGCCACACGGAGGCACAGTAGATCGCTGTGTAGACGATGATGCCGCCGAGCAGCATCGGAATACTGTAGAGGTTTACAAACAGCATCATCAGCACGCCGCACGCGGCGGGCGGCAGCAGGCCGAGCGCCATGCGCCCGATATTTTTCCAGAACACGGTCACGTCGATGTTCAGCCGCCGCTGATAGAAGATGTTCATCACGAGTCCGTTTGCCAGCGTGACGGCGACGGCCGTGCCGATCGCGCAGCCGATCGCGCCGAGGTACTGGCACAGCCAGATGCTGATGGCGAGGTTGCCGATGGCCATCGCCCCGTAGATGATCGAGCGGTACTTGTGCAGATTCTGCGCGCGCTGCATCTCGATGCCGAGGTTTTGCGTCAGCGGCACCATGCCGGGGATGATGAGCAGCAGCACGATGATATACGCATCGTCATAGCCCGGTCCGGCCCAGAAATAGATAAATGGCTTGCCAAAGAAGATGATGCCCGTGCACACGAGCGACAAAATCAGAAACTGGATGCGCCCCACGCGCACGAACAGCTCCGTGAGCACGGTGCGCAGGCGCGCTTTGTCGTCCTTGTTGTCCTGCACGAGCTGATGGATGCGCGGCGTGAACACGGACGACACCGCCGTCGAAAACGAGATGAAGTACGTGTGCAGCTGCTGGCCGACGGCGTAGACTGCCGTGGCGGCCGTGCCGCAGTAGCGCGTGATGATGAGCTTGTCGAGGTTGTTGTTGACCTGGTCGACGACCATGTTGATGGCGATGAAGCCCGAGAATACGGCAATGTCCTTGAGCACGGCGCCGTCAAAGCCCCGGAACAGGACCCGAATGTGCAGCTTACCGAAGCAGTAGATCAGCCGCAGCACGTCCACGAATACCGAGATCGTCACCGTGACGACGACCATGCCGATCGAGCCGTAGCCCGCCAGCAGCACCGGCAGCGTCACGAGCGGGGACACGACCGTGCGCAGGATCTCCGTCGCCTTCAGGAACACGAACTGCTCCTGCGCGCTGATGATGTTGCTGAACACGCTCATCGGGAAGCTCACGGCGAGGTTCGCCGTCAGCAGCAGCATGAGGATGCGCGCCGTGTGGTACTCGGCGTCCGTCAGGCCGGTCTTGAACACCATCTCCAGATGGAACGTCAGGTACAGGCCGCACGCGAGCGCAACGAGCCCGATGACGGAAAACACGATCAGGAACAGGCTGTTGAGCCGCGCAATCTTATCGTCCGCCTTTTCCTTGCGGTAGAGGATGTAATAGCGCACGTAGCTGCCGCCGAAGCCGAGACTGAGCACCGACAAAATGGCGATCGTCGAGGCGACGGTGGAGTACAGGCCGTACTCGCTCTTGCCGAGGATGCGCAGCATGAACGGCGTGTAGGCGACCGAGACGATGATGTTGAGCGTCATCTGCACATACGTGAGCAGAGAGCCGGAACGCAGTTGATTGTGATGCTTCATAGTGTCAGTGTCCGGCGGCGGCAAACAGCATGTGCACCGCCCGGTACTGCTTCTTCCCGAGCAGGGACAGCACCAGCTTCTTGCGCGCCGGATAGCCTTTCAGATAGGGGTTGTGCCGGTAGTCGGGGAAGCGTGCGGTGGTAAAGTCCAGCAGCTGCGGCAGCAGTGGGTGCGCGCTCTGCGCCTTGAGAATGCGCACGGACGCATCGTAGAGCACATTGTCCACGCAGAGCTTACCGAGCTCGTTTTCATACTGCTCGAACAGGCCGCGCGCCTGATACCACGTCAGCACGTCGTCGATCGCGTCCATGATTTCGGCGTTGGCGTCGAGCGCGCGCTTGGTCACGGAGCCCTCGTGCTGCCGGTAGAGGTAAAGCACATCCGGCAGGATCACGACGGACTGCGCCGCCGTGAGCATCTTGCGCGTCATGCACAGGTCCTCGCCCCAGCCGCGGGCGCGAAAGCGGATGTCCGTATCCGTGAACAGCGTGCGCCGCCACGCGGCGATGCAGGCCGACGGGCGGTTGAGCAGCAGGGCGGGGGTCTCCTGAAGCGTCAGCGGCGTATGCAGCGGCAGGTCGTCGGTGAACACCGCGCCGTCGTTGTCGCCGGTCATGCGCAGACCGAAATAGCCCGCGTCGGCCTGCGTCTCGTCCAGTGCTGCGCGCAATACGGCGAAGGCGTCCGGTGTGTAGGTGTCGTCGCTGTCAAGAAACAGCACATACTCGCCCTGCGCGAGCGGGAGCGCCACGTTGCGCGCGTCGCCTGCGCCGCCGTTGGGCTTGTGCAGCACGCGGATGCAGTCCGGATGTTCGCGCGCGAGCGTGTCGCATAGCGCGCCGCTCTCGCCGTCGGTCGAGCCGTCGTCCACGAGCAGGATCTCAAAGTCCGCGCCGGTCTGCCCCAGCACGGAGTCCACGCCTTCGCGCAGGTATTCCCAGCTGTTGTAGACCGGGATGATGACACTGAATTTCATAGCTTCCTCCAGTCCGGGCGCTCAGCCGAGCTTGTCCTTGGCGGCAAAAAGTGCCCGCACGGTGCGGTATTTGCGCTGCCGCAGCAGGCGCAGGATCAGCTTGTGGCTGCGGGAGAGCTGCGCAAGCAGGGGATTGTCGAGATAGTCCGGGAACTGCGTCTGCACATAGTCCTGAAAGCGGCCGAGCAGTTCGCTCTCCGGGTCCACGCGCAGCACGCGCACCGAGGCCGCGAGCAGCACGTGATCTACCGCCAGGCGCGACAGCTCATTGTAGTAGCGCTCGAACAGGCCGTTTTCGCGGTACCAGTCGAGCAGGTTGTCAAAGGCTGTGAACAGCTCGGCGTTGCGCGCCGTGTTCGTGTTGCGCGTGATGGAGTTGGTGCGGTCCACGTAGTAATACAGGATGTCCGGTACGAAGGCGGCGCTTTTGGCCAATGCCAGCAGCTTCACGGATGTGCACAGATCCTCGTACCAGATGCGCGCCGGGTAGCGCACGCCGGAATCCAGAAACAGGCTGCGCCGCCAGATGCGGCTCCAGGGGGAGGGCATGGTCTGCATCAGCTCGGGCGTGTCGGCGAGCGTGAAGGTGCGGTCGGTCGGCAGGGGATCCACGAGCTCCTTGACCACGACGCCGTTTGCTTCCAGCGCCGCGCCGAAGCCGATGATGTCGCTCCCGAAGCGGGCGACGGCGTCGGCCAGTACGCGGAACATGTTGGGGGCAATGTAGTCGTCACTGTCGATGAAGATCAGATACTCGCCCTGTGCGGCCTCGATGCCGACATTGCGCGCCTCGCCCACGCCGCCGTTCGGCTTGTGGATGGCGCGGATGTGCTCCGGGTGCGCCGCAGCATAGCGGTCGCAGATCGCGCCGCTCTCGCCGTCGGTCGAGCCGTCGTCGATGAGGATGACCTCGTAGTCTTCAAAATCCTGCGCCAGCACGGAGTCGATGCACTTGGGCAGGTAGTCCTTGACGTTGTAGACCGGGATGACAACACTGAAAATCATGCGCGTTTCTCCTCTCCGTCCGGCAGGGCGTCCGGCTGTTCACTGCGCATCTGCGTCAGGTAATAGACCACGGCCAGCAGCACCGACATGTAGATCGAGGCGTTCGGCCGCCGCAGCACGCCGGCAGTGAAGTAGGCGTACACCAGACACAGGCACAGCCCGATGCCGAAGGCACCGGCCTCCACTGTGAAGTATTTGCGGAAATCTTTGATCAGGCACTTGACGATCAGATACAGGAAATAACCGATGAAGGCGACCATCATGGCTAGGCCCAGCCGTAGAGGAAACAGATGCCGTGGAAATCGTTCTCCACGTCATAAATCTCGCCGTCAAAGGCCATGCGGCCGAGCTCCATGCCGAACAGGCGGGAAGTGAACGGCTGCTCGTCGAGCAGCATCTCACAGAAGACGATCTTGCGGTGACGGGTCGCTGTGATGTCCGTGACCTGATCGGAATAGCCGTAGGCGGACATGACGCGCGCCGTGCCGAAGCGCTGGCACATGTTCGGGGAGTAGAAGTTATAGATCGTGCACAGGGCGTGGTAGCGCTCCTCGGGCGTGACGGTGGAAGTGCCGGTTTTGTTGCCCTCGGCACGCTGGATCATGCGTTCGGCGTCGTTCTGCTTGTAGCTCATGGCCTCGTTGTAGCGGTTCTGGTTGATATACATGGGCGACTGCTTGTAGGTCGCGCAGCACGCGGCGAGGATGAGCACCAGCACGGCAATGTAGCGCTTGGAGGCGCGGGCCTTGCCGGTCAGCACCAGCACGACCGGCACGCCCAGCGCGGCAACGGCGATCGAGAAGAATGCCAGACGCGTGCCCATGAGATAGAGCTGCGCCAGCGCGGCGATGCTCGTGACCGTGAACAGCAGGAAGTTCTTTCTGCGGTAGCACAGCAGGATGACGATGGGCGCGAGAATGCTCATGATCGCGCTCTGTGCATTGCCGAACGAGTACCAGCCGAGAATGCCAACGTTGGTGGACTGATAGGTCGCCGAGGAGGTGTGTGTGAGCACGCTCACGACGACCGAGGCCGTGATGATCCAGAAGTCGAGCATCAGGCCGGTCTCAAACGCGCGGTAGCACTTTTTGTTCGCACGCAGAAACGAGATGAAGCACAGCACGAACAGCGGCATCTGCACGACGCGCACAAAGTTGGTCAGGTCATAGACGATGCGCTCATAGCCGACGATGAAGCAGGAGATGCAGTGTCCGACGAGCAGGAAGGCACAAGCGGCGATGGCGATGCCGTAGACCTTCTTGCGCGACGAGGTCACAAACCCGAGCACGCACACAACGGCGAACACGGCGAAGCGCAGCAGCAGCGTGATCGTATTGCTCATACCGAGCCGGTCCGTCCAGAAGGATAGGATGTCCATCAGCGGCTGCAGGATCAGAAGGATCATCAGAAACTTCGGCAGCATCGGCGCGAGCCGCTCGCGCAGGGAGTGTTTTTCTTCGGACATATCAGTTCTCCTTTGAGTCGTCGTAATCTCTGATATAGATCAGGTACCAGATGGATGCCAGAATCAGGCAGAGATAAAAAGATGCATTTGGGCGGCGCAGTACGCCGGCGGTGTTATAAATGTGGGCGAGGGCGGTGCACAGCGCAACGCCGCAGGCGCCGGCCTCGACCGTGAAGTAACGCCTGGCATTGCGGATGAGCGCGCACACGATGATGACCAGGAAATACCCCAGAAAAGCCAACAGGCACGCAAGCCCCGCCCAGCCGTACAGATACGCGATGCCGTGGAAGTCATTTTCCACGTCATAGCAGTACCCATGGTAGGTCATCTCGTCGTAGCTCAGGCCGAACAGGCGGCTGGTAAGCGGCTCGGTGTTCAGCATCAGGCGGCAGTAGTTGATCTTGATCGTGCGGACATTCGTGATGTCGGCAGCTTTGGTGGAGTATCCGTACGTTTCCGCCGTGGCCTCGAGTCCGTAGCGCTCGACAGTCCCGCCGAGGTACTCGTCATAGGCGTAGGTGAGGTATGCATACCCCTGATCGCCGAATTCCGCCTTGCCCTGCGCGACCAGCCGGTCGATGTTCTCCTGCTTGCGCACGGCGTTGGCCGCAACGGCCTGCTGGTTGCGGTGTATGGGGGACACGGTGTAGCCAGCCGCACAGATGGCGGCACACAGCAGCAGCACGGCGCAGACCTTTGCGCTGCCGCGCTTTGTGAGCGCAAGCGTGATGACCATGCCGATCGCCGTCACGAACAGGGACATATAGGCCAGACGTGTCGCAAAGCAGAATAGTTCCGCGAAGCCGACGACGGCGATGGGCAGCCAGCGCCGGATCTGCCCGCTGCGCAGTGCCGGACACAGCGCGAGCGGCACGAGCATCGACAAAATCGCGCTCTGGCTGTTGGCAAAGTAAAACCACCCGCACAGGCCGATGCGCTTGTCCGGATACGTATAGGGATTTGTGCCGGTCAGTGCGCTGAGCAGCGCGACGGCGGCGATGATCCAGAAGGCGATGGTGATCCCGCGCTCCAGGCTGGCAAAGCCTTGCCGGCAGCAGCGCAGGAATGTGATAAAAGCGATCGTAAACAGCGGCAGCTGCGCGAAGCGGATGAAGTTGGTCGCGTCGGAGATCAGGTTCGCGGTCGTGAATGGAGCGTTGGCGCGCAGGCACGCCAGCACGTGCCCCGCATAGAGTGCGGCGCACACGGCAGCGGCGATCCAGTAAAAGCGCCGGCGTTCCGAGAGCACGAAGCCCGTGAGCATGACGCCGAGAAAGATCAGCAGGCGCAGCGACAGCGTCAGCTTGCTGCCCCAGGCCAGATCCTGCGTCCAGAACGACAGCACGTCCAGCAGCGGCTGCGCCGCGCACAGGCCGACAAGCACGCCGGGCAGCCAGTGCGGACAGGCCCTTTCCTGCGGCGATAACGATTGCATAGTTTTTCCTCTTTTTCTCTCAGGATAGTTACACTCAATCATACGCTTTTTTCGCGGTCAGGTCAACCGGCGCGGCCGTTTATTCATATATTTTTAGAGAATAAGAGAATATAGTATGCAGACACCCCCGGACGGAGAAAAAACTCCGTCCGGGGGTGTCTGTCGTGCCGGATCACAGCAGCTTGTCCGCCTCGTGCGCGTAGCTGCAGATGAGCTTGTCGAGCAGGCGCTGCAATTCGGCGGCCTTCGGGTCTGTGACCGCCTGCGCATGCAGGCGGTGCAGGCCGTCGATGGCCTCCTGGCTCAGGCCGAGGGAGCTGTAGACGTCGCTCTCGCCGGCGCGCTGCGCATCCTCGCTGTCGGCCGCTTCGTCAAAGCCGAGCAGGAAGTTCGGCGTCGTGCGGAAATACCGCGCGATGCGGCTCACGACCAGTGCCGACGGCACCGTGACCTCGCGCCGGTCGTTCGGCTTGAGATACTTGCGCACGGCCGGGCGGCTGATGTCGATCTCATCGGCCAGCTCCTGCGTGTTGACGGGCTTGCCGTACACGTTGTTGCCGTTCATCAGATAGGTCAGCCGGTCACGGAACACGCTGCCGAAACCGCCGGCGGCCTCGTCGTTGTCTTTGCCCATGAAAATGACCTCCCATTCCGTAAAGCAAATTTTTTCAAACTTTTTTCGGAAAAAGGCTTGACAAACCCGTAGAAATGGTTTATACCAAAGTTACGTTAATCAAAAACGAAACTTTGGTTTCTCGCTACAGGCCGAATCAAGCTTTTCTGACCCTCAGTAAAGCACAACCGGCCGCAAAAGTCAAGACATACTCCCCCAAAACGACAAGGAGGTATCGCTATGAGCAAAGATCGTGATCTCATTTTTGATATGACCGAGGACCCGGAGGTCCTGACGTACCCCGCAGCGGATAATGAACCGCTGCAGCTCGGTGGTGTGGGCGACGATGCGGCCTCCGCCGCGGACCGCCAGGTGACGACGCCGGGCGACGTGCACGTCGCCCCGCAGATGCCTGCGCCGATCGACGGCACGCTGCGCCAGTTTGCGCTGCGCGTACCGAGCGTGATCGACGAGTGCAGCGGCATCATGGTGTTCGGCAAGCGCATCAAGTCGCTGGTGTTCTCGACCGACCTGGCCATCATCCGCAATGTCAACGCCGACGCGGTGTTTGCGGTCTACCCGTTCACGCCGCAGCCGATCATCACGCAGGC
>ENA-ORRI01000499-ORRI01000499.1-human-gut-metagenome-genome-assembly--contig:-NODE-499-length-20565-cov-11.2586_pt1 | contig 20565 bp, 11 predicted proteins | sample MGYA00242172_ERZ509128 | MGnify/ENA primary metagenome ERZ509128 (study PRJEB26280, sample SAMEA2338623) | human gut metagenome | biome: human gut; feature: human-associated habitat; material: faeces... | reverse complement strand
GTGTTCCAATACACGCCTATCGGACATCTTGGCGGTTTAAACTTTGCTAATTTGGAAACATGCGGACATTCATATTTTGAAATATCTTGATGGTGCAGTAAGAAGGGCAAATGGAGAAAATGGTATAATTAATATAATGTAAAACAAGATGACAATCAAAACCTATAATGATTGAACTATATAAAGTATCCTATATCACTATATTTGTTTAACATCTGAGAATCTTAGTATTTTTTAGCTATATTAACGTCAGTTCGGTATAATCACCTTATGCAATAAGCCTGCTTTTATCAATGATGTAAATATTGAGTGAAGGCTTTTTGGGTGGCAGGTTGTATGCGATAAGCCCTGCAATCAGGTTGGAGTCAAAACCGTCAATGCTGCGGTGCCTCGTATGTTCAAATTGGCATACATTCTTAAATTCGTCGTTGACGGTTTCTATGATAGCCCTTTTCCTCAGCAGGATTTTGTCATGCAGGTTCATGAGTGAGTTCTTCATGTTCTTCCTGATTTTGGTCACAAGGTGTATGTCGTCAATGAAAAGCCTTTCGAAAAACTTCAGGCTTATGTATCCCCTGTCGGCAAAAATCTTTCTGAAGAGCCTTTGCGTAAAGTCCTTGTCCTTCAATGGTTCACAGTCGTCCACGTTTCCCGGCGTGAGCGTCCATTGTATTATCTCGCCACGGTCGTTTATTACTATATGCAGCTTGAATCCGTAGAACCATCCCATCGTGCACTTGCCCTTGGCCGCACATCCCTTCATCGTCCTGTGGCTGTGTGCACGCTTTATATTGTATGACTCCAATGGAGTGGAGTCGATAATGGATATTCCAGTACATTTTCCCAAAGCATATGCCTGCAGGAACAACAAAAGCTGGAGTCCAACCTTGATCTGACGTTCGACAAAGCGGTTGTACGACAAGCGGTTGGGGAACTCATTGCGGATATGATTGCAGACATAACCGAGATAGAACGACTTGAGGTCTCGGTGGCGCATGGTATGGAAAAGTACGAGGGTTGGTCATCATCTCGCTGTCGTACAGTGAAGTACGGGTGCCTTCGGCGACGTTTGCAGGAGGTGTCCATTCTGTCGTTTTCATGTCCACAAAATTTCATGAGTTATTACTCCGTTCTTTCCTTGTTATCCCTACCCATCCTGTGACTGCATTCTGCCAGCGTCTTAACCTCTGTATAAAATCCGACCTTTTTTTGCGTATTCCGACTAGAGCGGTCGTTTTTGTTTCACATAGGCTTTTGTGAAGGGATCTTGCTCTGCATTTTTTAATAAAATTTAGTTGTTTCCTTTATATCCACGCTTTGATTTATTCAATTTAGGAGTTTTATCATTTTTGGGTAAAGCAGTATCAATGGCACTACTACATTTACAATCTGTTAATATTACCAATGTATTATCAAGGTCGTTATATTCATTTTCAAGTTCATCGAATTTTTGAATAATAGAATTTTTCTTATGAACATCAAATACCCAAAATACAGACAAACAAGGATTGGTTGCATTAATATATTGAATAAACTTTTTCTTATATTCATGACGCTTTTTATCTTGTTGAATTTCATTATTGTGAAGTAATTTAAGTTCTACCATAATCGGTTTGCATAAACCATATCTGATGAGAAGATCTGTACGTTTATTATCTTGAAGAGTAACCTCCCTATCTACTCGAATAGTTTCTAACCCCATTTGACAACACTTGTTGATAATGGTGTTTTTCAACTCTCTTTGAATGAAATCCTCATTTAACGCATCTTGGCGAACTAACGCGTATATACCTTGGTCTTGTATTTCCTTTTGTACTTCGCAATAGATTTTTGTGAAATAACGTTTTAAATCACCATCATTCCGAATACTTAAATGTGATTCTTCTGTACATTTGTTATATAATTTAATAGCCTTACCTATGTTTGCCTTTTCGCTTTTTAAGAACAGCATTTCTGCATTATTCATTATATTGGTGGCCAGATAACTTATATTTGTTGCATTAAGCTTCTCTACCTTTTCTCTTAATATTGAGATAAAATTAATCTTATTTAAATTAACAAAGAAAAGATATATCTGATTAAGGAGATAATATGCATATTGCTGAGTATCTGGATTTACACATAATTTTAGTCCGGAATCAAATAGATTAACCATTTGTTCAGTTAAAACCTCATTTTCTTTTATTCTCATGAAGCACCTGAACATGTATGGATTTGTGCTGATCATTTCAGCTTCTTCATGTGAAATAGGACGAAATTCTCCTGTCTCATTACGAAAAGACTTTACGACATTATTTTTTAAATAATTAATTCGCCATTTAATAGCATCAACGTCTTGGAACTTTTCAATCATTATTGTATTACACTGCATTTTTATACTTGTGATACTTTCGTCTTTAAGTAAATCAAACAATTCTTTGTATCTGCCAATATCCCAACCATAGCCTCCATTTGATATGATATCTAATGCCTTGGAAGCAGCTATACTATGATCAAGGTCTGGATGTTCAATATATTGTTCTACATACTCCTCCAGTTTATAATATAAGGCGTCAATACCATAATCAGTGATACAGGTACATATATCATCAGGGCTAATATCCATAAAATCATCTTTTCTATCCTGCCACCATTTAACAACTTGATCTTTCTCGTCATTACTAATATTTCCAATAACAGACTTGTATATTTCTTTTATTTCGTTGGCATCATAATTCCTCGTGATACAGATGTTTGGTAATATTTTAATCAAAACGATTCTATATTTTTTTAGTAAATCAAGAAAGCCTAAATGATATAGTACTTTTACAAAAGCAGGTATTTTAAGCAAAGACATAGGTAATGTAAACGAATTCGGTGCATTTCTTTCTAATATCATTTGATCTAAATCAAGCTCCTGAAAAAATTCTTTAATAACATTCGTCAAAGGTTTTGGTTCTTGTTTCTGCAAAAAATCAATATACTGAGACAGCTTAAATGCTGTATCATATTTATCATACATTGATACTTCTGGGTCTGAAAGGCTTTTATAAATCTTAATAAGTTGCTGATCATGATAATTTACTTCCTTGTCCTCTGTTTTGGAGGAATCTTTGTCCCATCGTTCAAATATCTCAGCATAACGTTCTACGTACTCTGTGATAGAATCCTTCTTATCTTTATCATTCCTGATTTTATTAATAAGATTAGTGAGAACATCATTTATATACCACGGCTCTACATGTGCTTCTGATAATGACTTATCCAAAGATGATATAAGTTCAATATCAATAAGTTCTGCATCAAAACGTCGAAATAAATCTTCTAAATCCCAAATACTATCAAAGCTCGTAATAAACAATTGTTCGGTTGTTTTATCAAGTAATATTTGTTTAATAATTGTATTAATCTCGCTATGAGTGGTATATGATTGATTGGATATAAAACTCGCTATAATTTTCGTGATTAGTTCCTTGCTTTCGGTGTTCCCTTTCCAGGCAATATCAAATTGTTGCTTTAAATGTAAATCATAAAAAACTGATAATGATCCTTTCCCATTAAAAAACTCATAGAGCTTTCCGTCTTCTACAATTTTACTGTATGCATAAATTAATGTATGTAAATCTTCTATATATAAGATAGCATTTATCGCATAAGGGTTACTTATATAACAATCATTTAACCAACAATCGACGACACTGTTATTTGCAATTTTCATATACCCTGTTACTTCACAATACTTTTCTTTTAGGTTGTTAGTAAAACTACTATAAGATGCTGATAATCGTATAAGTTCGTCTGTACATTTAAGTGCACTATACAAATTTAAAGCCGCAAGTTTTTTTTCGTTATCTTCAGTTTCCATCAAGTCATTTGCAGCTTGTCTCCAATAATTATAAATGTCTTCACTTTGTTTTTTCGCTTCAACAATTACATCTAGAGTAACAGTAACATTAGATAATTGTATTTTGTTGAGTTTGTCAAGTGGCAATATTATTTGACTATCACAATTTGTTGTATAACATTCTTGCAATAAATTGCTCATAGAGCTTTTCCATATAATATATGCAGGCATACGTTGATAATGTTCAAAGATAATTGAAAACAGTTCTTTTTTCTGTTGAATTGACAGGACAGAAGGATCAACGTATTTTAATAGATTTTCGAATGCCCCATTCTCTAGATATGATTCGTATGCTATAATGAGTTTGAAGACATTGATAAAAGTTTGTATTCTATCTTCCGAATATGAAATGTGAGGAATAACATCATACCAGTTAGGGTATATATGTTTCAATTCTTTATGTACAGCAACATCATAAAATACACTTTCTATATTATCTTGCCTACATAGTTCCTTTGCTGCAAGATATTCTTGCAGTTCTGTGTTTTCAAATTGTAATGTTCCATCCGTATCCTTCAATATACGACTCTCAAAATACAATAAATCAAAATTGGCAATGAACATCTGCGTCATATTGCCTTTTATTCCGTCAAGTATTGTGTATAACTCATCTTTTGAAATTTGGTCTTTTCTGCTTATCTCCATAACGAATGCAATTTTCTCCAGAAGTCGCTGTAGAAGGATTCTTATACTTTCTGTATTTTGTATTCCTTCACGAACTTCTATAGCAGCCTTTATTGAACAGACAATCATATATTCAAATAATTCACCAATATTTAAGCACTCTCCTTTTTGCTTGATATATTCCAGTAAGAATGTCAAATATCTGGGAATAGTTATGAGTGCTTTTAATTTAGGGCTTTTATTTATACTTTCTAATGTAGCCTCAGGACAGTTACAGTTGTCGCTTATAACGTCCATTACATTTCTTTCGCTTAATCTGCAGATTTCGATGAATTTTAAATTATTACAATCCGCAAAATGTTGTGCATAAGAAGCTACATAATGTTTTCTGCATGTTAACAGCACTTTAACTTCTGGATTTTCTTTTTTATACTGCTTGATTGAATGCAGTACATTATAGAATGAATATCCTTCAACTTCATCTAAAGCATCTATGATACAACATTCATTCTCTTTGGGAACTGATAGAGCCATAAATTCAGAAGCTTTACAAAAAAAAAGTTTTGGTAAAATATGCTCTTTAAATTCATCAAGCAATCTGCTTTTGCCAATACCAGGTTCGCCTACAATACAAACAAAGTTTTCTTTAAGTAAATCATTTATTGACAGAGTCTTTTCCATATCAAACAATGAGCGATGACTGTTATTCTCTAACAGATCATCAACATTCTGAAATTTTATAATTGTGGGTATAATATACTTCAGTGTGTTTTCATTTTCCATAATTATTCCAATTTTTGTGTGAAACAAAGATACGATAAAAAGGTGGAATATGCAAGAATAAAATTATAGATTTGATTTATATTATATTGGGCAAAACCATCAATTATCTCGTCTCCAACTTGATTCTTACCAAATCCAATTTAATACATAGTAATGTTACTCGCTCGTTACTATGCAAAATTTGTTATGAATGGATGCGAATGGCAAAATAAGGTACTGTAATATAGTGAGTCTTTAATAAAGTATCGCTGTTAAGACGTTGCTTTTGTAGCAACTATTATCTTCTGAATGCCTCCACCTTATTTCTTTCCAATAAATCAACGATATCCCTTTCCCTGTACAAAATACGTCCGCCCAATTTATAATAAGGTAGTCTGCCGGTTTTGCGATACTCAATCAAAGTTCGCTGCGTCAATTTTAGTTGTTTGGCCAATTCTGTTTCTGTAAGGTAACGGTCGCCGTTAAATACGGGCCTGAATCGTTCCGGATGTTCCTTGAATAATTCGATAATGTATTCCAAATGCTTGAAAAGCCTTATCATATCAGGACTTTCGCCATTCATCAGCTTTTGTGGCATAAATTCTTTTTTTATTATTGTTTTTGCAATCTTTTCACAATTAAGTCAATTACGTCCTGTTTCCTATAATACACCTTACGGTCAATCCTGCTATGAGGGATTTTCCCGTTTCTTCGCCACGTGGTAAGCGTCCCGATTGATACGCCAGTCATCAAGCAAACATCTTGACTGTCGAGCCATTCATCAAGTCCATGTAAACACATTTGGCTTTCTTTAATCAGACGTACAAGATTTTCAAGCATTCCATTCATTTTATAGAACGTTTGAGCCTCAATATTCACGATTTCCATAATTATTCTGTTTTTCCACACAAAAATACATTTTAATCGGATAGGATAAAAAAACAAGGGCTTATTTGTCTGCATATTTCAGCAAATGTCCGTTTTTCCAAAATTGTAAACATAATGTAAACCATTTACACTTTTTACATGTTACTAGTTTACACTTTTAAAACTGTATCTTTTTATTTTCGACTTATATTTCTGTAAATCAGGAATTTATATATTAGTATATGCATACGGTAATACGTTCTGGCATGATTATTTCATTCATATATGTAAATCAATTACATAAATTGAACATAAGTATTAATCTAAATGAACTGAACCATGCCATACATTGACAATGAAATGCTTGAGAAACTTATAACTACGATGGTTGAAGGTTTTACACGGATAGAAAAGAAACTGGAGCGCATGAATCGTCTAAAAGAATGCCTTGATGGTGACACATTGATTGACAATGTTGACTTGGCTGAACTTCTTGGTGTATCTCAAAGGACATTGGCACGTTACCGTGAAAAAGGGCTCATACGTTATTACAACATGAAAGACAATGGTAAAAACTTTTATTTGGCCTCAGAGGTACAAGCTTTCCTCAAACAAAGAGGTAAGCAGAATGCATAAACACGGTATTTATAAAAATACGGAAAATATTGTACAGACCTATTTCTGTACCGAAGAGGAATCGGAGAACATCAATCGCGATATGGAACACCATTTCGGTCTATTCCCGCACCGCTTTGTTTAAAAGCTTCAATGAACACCGTGCCAGCCCTAAGGTAAAATAGGTTATAAAAATTCAAGTCTATCTTAACACTGCATGGACATTTTTCAAAAAGTCCTTCAACAAATGCTATTTCTTCGGAAACGGCACGGCTTATTTGTTGTCCGCATATTGGGAAAAACTTTGCCGATTGCAGCATTATATTCAGAACATCATGTATCGTTATTTGGAATTTATACTTTGCATATATAGTATCTATAATACGCTCAAACGGTGTCTTATAATATAATAAGATTTCCAGCGATGTGATATTAGAAAGACGCTTTTTATATTCATTTGTCATGACAAAATCCGGAACAAACATTTTCTCTATAACTTCTAAGAACAAAGCCGGTTTGTTCTTAAAAAAATAAAAAATAGAACCTCGCGTTCTTCCTATGCTTTTTTCTATACTTTCTATCGTAACAGTTTCCCAATTACTTGTCAAAAGTAACTTGTATGTTTCTGTAAGTAGTTTTTCACGAGTATCTTTACTTTCCATTTTTGTTGATTTATAAAAAAAGGTATGGAAGTTTCGCACTCGAAAATGGTCCTTGTGGAAATAGGATTTGGCCAAGCACGAAACTCCATACCAATATCATCATACCGGTATCGAACCTCACACTTGTCCGCCGCCTTAAAAATTTTCCACATTTCCATTTTGACAGACGAATGTGCATCCAATAAGTCAATGCAAAGATACTATTTTGCCGTTAAACCACAACAAAAAATCCAATTATTTTACTGTTAGCAATACAACCCCATATGAAAACCTGCCACTTTCAGGAATTAGCAACAGTATCCTGTCTTCTTTTTCCATCGGGTGTGTACGTAAAAGTTCATCTAATGCTGCAAAAATGGCAACGGAGCCACAATTACCGACAGTAGTCAAATTAGTGAACCATTTTTCAACCGGCAAGTCTATTCCCCTTCTATTTATTTCTTCTGAAAGCTTATTATAAAAATACATCGATGATATATGTGGGATGACATAGCGTATACTATTCATTTGCACATCATGACGGCTTAAAGCCAGCTCAATAGCATCGACAAAATATTTTATTACGACCTTGTTCAGGAGCTTTACGTCTTGTTTCAAACTCCATATGGATTTTTTTGATATTTCATCGGCCGAAAAATTTTTCCAGCTCTTAAAAATACCCGTGTCATCATAATCAGCCCACATATACATACAGGCAGGTTGTAAATTGGCATACGACACAGTTTCAATCCATTCTATTTTTAGGCTGCCAGGCTCATATACATTAGTTAAGTATAAAGCTGCAGCCCCGTCCGATAACATATATCTGAGAAAATCCTTTTCAAAAGCCAATATCGGATTGTTTTCCACCTGTGCCATATCTTTGATTTCTTCGTCAAAGAATTTGGCCAGCATAATAGGGGATATTAATTCTGAAGCCGAACATACCGCATTATGTGAATTGTTGGACAGTATTGACATATATGCGGTTTTTAATGCCATCAAGCTGGAAAGACAAACCCCAGCCAATGAAAAAATTTCCATAGGATGCATAAAGGCTGCTCCATGCACCATTGAGGCCTGTGATGGGAGCAATTGGTCCGGAATGGAGCTACCGCAAGTCAAAACCTGGATTTTTTCTTTCTCGGCTACATCGTCAAACAATTTGTCAATAGCCAATGCGGCCATTTGCGCATTCGTATGAGTTGTATTATGCTCCTTATCTAGAGCATAATACCTTGTTTTAATCCCATTCTGGCGCAAAATAATGTTTTTTACTCTTGAATGTTTGCCACCTACCAGTCCAAGGAAACCTTCCATTTCGTCATTTCCTACCGGTTTGTTTGGAAAGAAAGATGCAACTTTCTTAATAAATACATTTTCCATATATATTTTTTTTGATACGCAAAGATACCAATTATTATCTATATACGGAACAGATAGATTATTTTTTTAATAAATTATACAAATTATACAGCTGTTCACTTAGTGCACAAATATTCAATCCGGTAAATAATGCGTCTAAAAAAACCTGTCCATAAAAAATTGTCATAAATTGTTTTGCCGTGCTCAGCAGGTCGATATCGTTTCTTATTTCGTCATTTTCGATTGCCTTTTGCAGCATTGCGCACCATATGCCTATTTCATTATTCCTGTTGACTGAGTATTTGGTGTTTAAATCAGGAAAATACTGTGCGATTTGCAAAATCAAAGAAATATATGCCTTTGTCGGATTTGTATGTGACAATTCGTCTGTAACGAAACTAAAACTTTCCATTGTACGTGCTATTCCTTCAATATACGAATCAACAAAATTTTTGAAATTCGTTACGTTTTTAAGGCTGACTTTGTATGTCAAATCTTGTTTTTCTATAATATAATATTCTATCACATTTCTAAATAGTTCCTTTTTGTTTGATGCATAATAGTATATGGCACCTTTTGTCAATCCGGATTCATTTTCAATGTCAGACAATGACACACCTTCAAATTGTCTTGAAATGAACAATTTGAAGGCCGCTCTGTAAAGTATCTCTTTTTTCCCTTTGCGCATAATGAATAAAGTTTTACGCAAAATTAAACAAATGCCGTAGTCTTTCCAAATAAATTATTATCTTTGTTCAAAAATACCAAACAATAACTATATGAGCATGGGGACTGTCTTAAATGGGAATGTGGAAATTCAACGGACAAGGCGGACAGCACTCCGTGCTCATTTTTTACATCATTATGATGTCTCTTAATGTTGATGGTTGTTTTTCGTACATTATCATTATATATGATGACTTGTAGCATTTTGTTTTGAGACTTTATAATACCATTTAATATTAAAACAGTAATATTATTCAGATAATACACAGATATTACTATCTTTTTGTTACATATATTAAATTTTTAGGTTAAAATATTATTTATTCTTGCTTATATAAATAATATTCTCTATATTTACGCCGAATTTATAACATACCGATTGGAATTTTACAAATCTGAAGATTTGTAAAAATAGAAAAACTAGGATTTTGCAACGTGCATATCCAATACCTCTCGTAGCATTCAAACAGTATGTTTGTAATGGATTTAATTGAAAACCTTTTAACCTAAACAAAATTCTTTATGAAAAAGCTTTTACTTTTTCTGCTTGGCGTAGCAGCCTTGCCTTTATACGCACAGTCACCCGGCGGCGTAAACGGTGCAGACTTATGGTACAAGGCTGTGCCCGCCACATCAAACCTTCAGGGGCTTTACCGCTGGCAGGACTTCTCCGGCGATTCCGTGGCTTTAACCCAGCGGGGACTTTCAAGCCAAGGTAACACCGAGTTCACGCAGTCGCGCGCCCTCCTTCACACGTTCAACTTCCATCCGGCATTCAGCCTGTCCGAAGGGTTCTTCGGCAAGGTCGCCCGCATGAAATACACTAACCTTTCGCAGGCGACGGTCATAGGAGTGTTTGCTTTCCTACCCGACACAGAAGGGACGGATATGCTGCTGTACGGCATGGGTGGCCGCGAAGGAGCCGGCACCGTGTTTACGAAGGACAATGCCGTCCGTGTCCGGGGCACGGAGCCGCTCGACTACGGCAGCGAGACAGGCGAAGACCTGCTTTATGCTTCCACGGACTCGCTTCCGGCCGACGGTTTCCGCGAGACATCCCCGCGCATAGCCACATACCTCAAGGCCGACAGGCCAAGCTTCAGCGTATGGGGAGAGGCGTCCGACGCGGCAATATCTTTCGGCACTACATACAGTGCGGCCAACCCGGACTTCGGCACAATGTTCGACGAGTCTGCCTTCGGCAACGAAGAGTTCGACGGATACACGCCCGAGTTCATCGTCTACAGCCGTTACCTCACCCCGCTGGAAAGACGGCGTGCGGAAAGCTACCTTGCCGTCAAGTACGGCATCACGCTCGACGGCTCGTATCTTGACAGCGACGGCAACCTGCTGTGGGACAGGGACGAAGCCCCTGCGTACCACAACCGCGTCGCGGCATACGGGAACGACGCCGCCGGAGGTCTGGAACAGCCGATGTCGGCGACATCATACGAGGAAGCGCCGAATTTCTCGGCACTGAAGGAAAACGACAGCTATCACCGGTCCAACTCATACAACCTCCCGTCCTCCGCCCGACTGTTGGTCATGGGCCGCGAGTACGGCAACGCCATGCCCGACAAGGGCTACGTGTTCTGGGGCGACGACGACGCGCCCACCACCACGTACACATCACCGGCCGACACCCTGTGGCACATCATGAACCGCACGTGGCTCGTGAAGACCAACGTCCAGTCCACGGCGGACAGCCATGCGACCCGATGGACCGGGAACGGCCTCGAAGTGTCGAGAGGCGGTTTTCTCGACGACATAACGCAGGAAACCGCCACCGCCGGTGCTTTCGCGGTGACGCCGGCCATGCCGAAGAACGCCGGCTATATCGAGTTCCAGTGCCCTACAAGCCACCCGACATTCGACGTGGGATTCGCCGAGAGCGGCGGCAGCGAGTGCGCATACGGCTTCCGCTTCGGCAACGACGGTTCCGTGCGGACGATTGCCGGAGGCCAGATTTCCAACAGGGCCGTGGCGTCCGACGTCAGTGGCAGTACGGTGTCATTGCAAAGGCAGGAAGGAAACCTCTTCCTGCGCATTGACGGTGCCGGCAGCGCTGATTATACAATATCCATGCCCGACACGGCCGCATCATACAACGGCGTGGTACGGACGGAAACCGCGGAGGTGCCGCTGGCGCTGCATTCTGTCCGCACGGGCGGCATCGGCGACACCGGCAGCCAGGCCGAACTCAGTTACGGCCTCACCGCTTCAAGGGAATTTGAAGACTACTGCCGCAAACGTACGGTAATGCTCATAGACCCGACAGGCGAAGGAGAGTTCGATACGGACAACATGACAATGATAAGGTGTTCCAAACCTGACATAGCCAGGGGAAAGACCATGTTCCACAACATATTCTGGGACGCGGACGGCAGCGGCAGCGACGTTTTCACCTTCGCGTACTATGACGGCCTTTCCGTAGAAGCCAAGCCGACCCCGTCGACCTGCGAGAACGGCGCGCCGAAAAACGACGGAAGCATCGAAATCGGCATAGATATAGGAACGCCCGTATACAACTACGTCCTTTCTGTGGACACCGTGGCCGGAAAGGAACACGACGAGACCATAGCGAGCGGAACCTTCATCGGGGATACGCACAGGATAGACAGCCTCGCACCCGGAACATACACGCTCACGGTGACGCAGGGTGGAGGAAACGACATATACGGCACCGGCAACCCTCTTTACACTGTCTACTCACACGACACCCATTCATACCTGTCAGGTGAAATCACGTGGACTATTGCGGAGACCAACTCGAACTACCGCGTGGGGCTTGAGCCGAGCCTTTCCGACGAAATCACTCAGTACGGATTCGACGTACGCGGCGACAGGGCACACATCATATACGACGGCTACACAAGCGCCACACAGTACGTGACGGTCAAGGAAGGTGATGTGCTAAGCGTATCGGTAGGCAACATGCAGGTGGTCTACCGCGTCAACGGGGAGGTGTTCCACCGCGAAGTTATATGGTCCATCCGTGCGTGGCGGTTCTGCATCAAGTACGGAACCGGTGAGACGCACATAACGAACCTCACAGTGAATGGAGAACCCGTGGAGTCCTTCACCACGGAAGGCAGCGTACAAATCGAGACGCCGAAACAGAACACTGTGCAGCTCACAGTCCATGTAGGCAGCGAGTGTGACGAAACCATGCCCAACGGTACGGAGGAAAAGAAAGAACGCCTGGCCGAAGTCAGCCATGACATGGAGCCGGCGGAACAAAGCGAGTTCAGCGTGAACGGGACAGGCGAGGCCACCAGGATATTCAACGCCGCCCTTGAGCGCAACGTGGAAAGCGACGCCGTACTGACCGTATTCGACGTGTCCGGCAAGCTGCTGGTACAGAAAGAGATGCAGGGCGGCACCCGCAAGGCTGCGGACTTCAACGTACCCGGCGCCGGTGTCTACATTGTCAAGGCCCTCACTTCAGACGGCAAGGAATATACAAAGAAGATTATCGCCAAGTAAAACCTAAAAAACAAGAAACGATGAAACGGATACATATAATAACCGCGACGGTATTGGTCCTTGCCGCCGCAGGTTTCGCCGCCTCGCAGAGTTTTCAGGGCGGCCCGTCGGAAAGCACGCCGAAAGCCGCGTTTGCGGAATCAGGTGCGCATGGCCGCCAGGCAGGAGCAGCGGCTTCGGCGGAGACAACGGTGCAAGAAGCAGCCGTCACCGCAGTTTCCAGTATCGCGGCCACGGACACTCCCAAGCCTTCGGCAATGTCATACGCGTCGACACTTCCGCTCGGACACATAGGCGTCCACGACGGCAGGACGTCGGATAATCCGGAAGACAACCTCTTCGAGGTGGTCCTCGGAAATGACATTCCGGAAAACTGCCGGGCTTGGTTGGTTTACGACCTTTACGGGATAAGCTCGTCCGAAGGCGTCAGCAAAAGCCTGAACGACCGTCCGGCCACGGGCGGGTATTTCTCCGTCAAGACGGACGGATGGACTTCCGTAAGGGAGGAAATAGACCCGTCATGGCTCAACGCCGGGGCTAACAGGATAATGTTCACAGCCACTGAAGGATCCCCGGCGTATTCAGTCCGCAACCTGCGCATAGAGACATCAGCCGGCGGGGCCGGCGCGATAACCCTGTCGCAGGCCGCTGTCTCGTACGGAGGCAAGGCATACGTCCACGGTTTCGTCCGCAACGGCGCGGAGGAAGTACGCGCGGGCGGCACTCCGCTGAACGCCAACGGCGGAGAGTTCGAGGGCGTCATACCCGTTGAGGGGACCGGCCTCACCATAACGGCAGTCGGAAGCGACGGCAAGGCCGTTTCAGGACGGTTCGCCGTCACGCCAATGGAGAAGGCCGATTTCAGCCGGGTGTTCGCAGCATCTGTGGCAACAAAACCGTCCGCCAAAAGGTTCGTCAAGGGCGCCACTGACAGTATCAGCTCCGGCGGCGCAAGGCTTGTCGTGGACGGGAAAACGCTCATTAAGGAAAAGAGACTGTCCGTCAACGCCCTGCGTGACATGGACGTCCCGGCTCTTGACTTCGGGATTACCAACGTCACCGCCGAGGGCGAAGGCTACCGCTTCCTTCCGCACGGCGAGCATTTCACGGGCGAGGGCGCGACAGTGAAACTGAAGTACGACCGCACGAGGATACCGAGCGGTTACACGGAGGACGACATACGCACTTACTATTTCGACAACGAGACGAGGCACTGGGTGGCTCTTGAGCGTGTCGCGGTGGACAAGGAATCCGCCTGCGTGGTGTCAAGGACCACGCACTTCACGGACATGATAAACGGCGTCATCCAGGCACCTGAGTCCCCCGAGACGGAAGGCTTCGCCCCGACGATGATGAACGACATCAAGGCCGCCGACCCTACGGCGAAAATCAACATGATAGCACCGCCCGCGGCGAACAACCGCGGGACGGCCAGCCTCCAGTACCAGTTCGAGATGCCGCCGGCCCGCAACGGTATGGCGCCATCTCTCGGCCTGCAGTACAGCAGCGAGGGCGGAAGCGGATGGCTCGGCGAGGGATGGGACGTCCCCGTCCCGTCGATAACGGTGGACACCCGGTGGGGTGTGCCGAGGTACAGCCTTGAGGACGAGACCGAGACATACCTGCTGTCAGGCTCCATGCTTTCAACCGCCGGAGACGACGGCAGCATGGGAGTCGCCCACAGGGGAGAGAAAATGGAACGCAAGGCCGACCGGCAGTTCTACACACGCCAGGGAGGAGACTTCAGCCGCATAGTACGCAAGGGTAGCTCCCCGTCGGACTATTACTGGGAAGTCACAGACAGGCAGGGCGTGAAGTACACCTACGGCGGTGAAGGCGCCATCCTGAAAGGTACGGTGACGGGTGTTGACGGCACGCAGCGCGAGGTCATTTCCGAATGGAAGCTCGCACGCGTGAAGGAGACGCACGGCGACTACATCGAGTACGTGTACGAGACGGCCGACGAGGATGTGCGCGCCGGCCTGAAGGCCAAGGCGGTGTACCTCAAGGAAGTGCGCGCCGGCAATGCAGGGCAGGAGCCGCACACCGTTGTCACGTTCGAGGGGAGCAGGACAAAACGGCTGAAATCCAACAACGCCCGCTATGGTTTCCTGACTTCATCCGGCCGCCTGTTGGAAAAGGTTACGGTGAAATTCCTCGGGCAGGAACTCAGGAGCTACGCGTTTACATACAAGGACGGTGCTTTCTCGAAAGACCTGCTGGAAAGTGTCAAACAGTATGACGACAATGGGAATGAAGTGTCGTTCCAAGATTTCTCATACTACGACGACGTCCTGGCGGAAGGGGGCTACAGTCCGTTCCGCAGTGAAAGCGAGACATGGAATTTGCAAAACGACAACCTTGACGCCGGGTTTGACAACCCGCTGCAGAGCACGGGACGCTTCAGCGACAGGCCTACGGCGCTGGGAGGGACGACAAGTTCTTCCACGAGCGTGTCGTTCTATGCAGGTGTCGGTCCGAATGACGGCGCCAGATGGAAAGGTAACACTGTCGGAGGCTCATACGGCCATTCCACAGACAACAGCAAGGGCCTGTCCGCATTCGTGGACATCAACGGCGACGGACTGCCGGACAAGGTATTCCGCAAAGGCGGCGCGCTGTATTACAGGCCGCAGCTGCGCGAAACCGCCGATAATGCGATAACATACGGCGAAGCTATAAAGGTGTCCGGAATAAGTAGTTTCTCGACCGTCAAAAGCTCCACAAATACGGGCGGTGCGAAGGCTACCGTAGGCTGGATGGCGCTTACTGCAATGGTCGGCGGGGATGTTGTCAAGACGAAAACACAGACAACGGAATATTTCAGCGACATCAACGGCGACGGGCTCATCGACCTCGTTTCCAACGGCAAGGTGTACTTCAACCACATAGAGTTCGACAGCGACGGCAACGCCGTGCCGACGTTCACGGAGAGCAGCGCCGACACGCCAAGCCCCATCATATATAGCGGCGAGATTGACGCTTCGGTGATAACCATAAGCCCAGAGGAGCAGGAAGAGGCCATCGCCGCGTCGCCGATGCAGGACATCGTACGCGTATGGCAGGCCCCGAAAGCGGGTACGGTAAGCGTGTCCGGAACGGTGCGGCTTGTAGCGCCGGAAGGCGACTATGACGCCGCCGAGTACGCTAAGGCCGACGGAGTGCGTGTGGCCGTACAAAAGGGCGGCACCGAATACTGGAGCAAGGAAATAGCCAAGGGTGACGGCACGGCATACGAGGCGTCCACATCCGGCATTTCCGTACAGGCCGGCGACCGTATCTATTTCCGCGTGCAGTCCGGCACGGAAGAGACTGCCAACGGCTCATTCGACAATGTGGAGTGGTCTCCTACGGTAACTTATTCCGGTACGTCGGAGACATTGCCGAACGGTTATTCCACCACCGTTTACAAGCCTGAAGAAGGTGCCATATACGACGCAATCACCATGATGCAGGTTGACGGCGCAGCGGCGTTTACGGTAAGCGGCAAGTTCACGAAACCGACCACGACAGACGAGGTGACGCTGCGCGTCATTGGTTCGAACGACCCGAAGGACGCGGACGGCAACGACAACCCGGGGTACGTGGAGAAAGAGGTTTACAGCAAGACGTTCGCGCCTGACGAGACGGCGGAAGGCACCGACATCGCGGCAAGTATTGACAATGCGGACAAGCTGACGAACTTCAGCTTCGAGGTCACGTCCACTTCAAATGTAGACTGGGCAAACGTGAAGTGGAATCCTTCAATCACATACACTGATACAGCCGGTGTGGAGCGGACAGTCGCCGTGCCGGTCCACTACGCGACGTTTGCCAAGATGCTGCATGAGGGCGCGCCATATACATTGGCCGCGACGGATACGGCACTTGCGGTAATCCCGCGCCTGGCACTGTCCTCCACGTTCAACGGAGAAGTGACGTTGACAGTCAAGTCCGTCGACAGGCTTTGGGGCAAGAAGACTTTGACTGTCACGGACGGTGTTGTTGACAGCGATACATTGACACTCGGAAAGATTGACGCCGACAAGGTGTGGTTCGAGTTCAGCTATTCCGGAAACATTGAGGAAGGAACACTCGCCTTATCCCGTGTCCGCTTACAAAAAGGGCTTGATACCGACAGTATTGAGGCCGGATTCTTCGCCGAAAATGCGAACGAGGGCTTCGGCATGATGTACCGCGGCTGGGGCGGCTTCGTCTACAACGCGTCAGAAGGGCGCTGCGGCAAGCCGATAGACGAGTCGCTGCTGAAACTCCCGGAAAGCGAGGACGTGAAAATCGACCCGATGACGATGGTGTTCACTCCCATAGGCACAGACCAGAACACTCTCGACCGTTGGGTCGGCCAGCGTCAGGATATATACCTTACGGCGTATGAGGCCGGTACGGCGCGCCTTGGCGACCAAGACGTGATTGTAACAAACCCGCTTGACAACGACGTGGAGATTGCCGGCCTTTCGGGAGACTGTCTGCAAGGCACCGGTGCGGCGGCTGTGACGCAGGTGGCCTCGAACAAGAGCAATGTCACTCAAAGCGGAGGCATGGGCATAACATATAACGACGCCGACGGAAACACCACCACGGAAGTCACGATGATGGACATGAACGGCGACGGCTATCCCGACATAGTGGCCGGAGGCACAATCCAATACACCAACACCCTGGGCGGACTCAGCGGAGAGAAGCTTGGCGGTATCGGGAATACAACTACTGACAACGCCTCCGAATCATGGGGATACGGAGGCAATCCCGTCGCTTCGGTATCCGATGTTGTAAATATGTTCAATGAACTCAAGAACAAGTCAGGAGGCGGCGCATCAACGACAGAAGCGGCATCAAATGCGAAAACTTCTTGGGAAGCACAATTCTCAATCTCATTCAGCGCCCCGAAGAATACGGACGAAGCCGTAGAGGCATTCGTTGACATAAACGGCGACGGACTGCCGGACAAGATTCTGTCCAACAATAAAGTCCGTTTGAATTACGGATACTCTTTTTCAGACCCTGTCGACTGGGAACTTGACCGCATACAAGGCGGTTCAAGCCGTTCATACAGTGCCGGGGCCGGTGCAGACGCAGGTGTTGCCGGCGAAATAAACAAATCGTCCATAAACAAGGCTTCAGGGAGTTTTGCTGCCGGTGTCGGCATAGTGACTTCCGAGAGCGAGGAGGAATTCAACCTCATGGACGTCAACGGAGACGGACTGCCAGATAAGGTATGGACAGCCGACGGAAGCGTCATGGCAGCCTTGAACACTGGCAACGGCTTCAGCGAACAGACGGCATGGAACGGCGCGACGGCGTTGAACAAGTCAGCTTCCACTTCCGAATCCATGAACGCCGCGTTCACTGTAACCATAACAGTGCCTATTCCTCCGGTGGTCAAGATTTCCACCAACCCAGGCACTTCCACCGGCCACAGCATAAGCCGTCCGAAATACGCACTGCAGGACGTTGACGGCGACGGCTTCCTCGACATAGTGGAGTCCGACAAGGAGAACGAGCTGAAAGTGACGCGCTCTGCAATCGGCAGGACGAATATGCTGAAGTCCGTCACAAACTCCCTCGGCGGCACGTTCACTCTCGACTACGAACACACCGCCCCGACTTACGGGCTTCCGGGCGGCAAGTGGGTGATGTCGCACCTTACCGTTGATGACGGAATACACGACGACGGCCCCGTCATGACAACGGTCTTCGAGTACAGCGACGGAAAGCGCGACCGCCACGAGCGCGAGTTCCTCGGCTTTGGCGAGGTTGTCACCAAGAACCTCGACACCGAAAGCAACAATGCGGTCTACCGCCAGTCGGTCGAGGAATACGACGTTGCCAACTACTATGTGCAGGGCAACCTGACCGGCACATCCGTGCAGGACGGCGAAGGCAACAAGTACACCGAGACAAGGAACGAGTACGACGGCTATTTCCTGACGGCCGACGGCGACGACTACACCTTCACGGCGCAGCCTGAACTGTGCAGCGACCGTGCTTCGGCCTTCGTACCGTTGCGCTACACGGCAAACCTCCAATATGAAGGTGCGGCCGACGGCATGGTAACCTCGGAGGCATGGAACGAATACTATCTCACCGGCTACCACGGCGAACTGAAGTCGTACAAGTACAGCGACAAGGGCACGCTCGGCGAGGACGGAAGCGGAGCTTTCGACTACCAGACGGCCATACAGTACACGTCGAACAGCGCCAAGAACATTCTCGGCCTGCCGACCAACGTGACCGTAACCGGCGGTGACGGCACCGTCTACCACAACGTGTCCGCCACATACGACACCAATTATCCCGACCACCTGACGCAGCTCACGCAGCAGCTGGGCGGCGGCACGGCAGTGACCGACTACAAGTACGACGCCTACGGCAACATCACGCAGAAGACCCTTCCGGAGAACGCCAAGGGACAGCGGATGTGGTACAAGTACCGCTACGAGCCGGAAATGAATATGTACGTTGAGCAGGTGACCGACGCCTTCGGCTACCGCAGCGAGGCGGCCAACTTCGACTACCGCTACGGCATAGCCCTGGAGCGTCGCGACCTAAACAACTTCTACTACGAGACCGACATCGACAACCTCGGCCGCGTGACGGCAGTCCGCGGGCCGAACGAGCTGGCCACGGGCGTGCCATACGCCATAGCCTTTGAGTACCAGCCGAAAGCCACTTTCAATGAGAGCGGCGTCACCACCCCGGCATACGCCGTGACAAGGCACTACGACATCCAGCACCCCGGCGACGACATCGAGACCGTGACGTTCGTCGACGGCTTCGGCCGGCCCGTGCAGGTGAAGAAGGACGGTGCCGTGACGGACGTACAGGACGGGAGTGCGTCGGAGGCGGAGAACGTGATGATAGTGAGCGGCAGGAACGTGTACGACGCATTCGGCCGTGTGGCCAAGGCCTATTACCCCACCACGGAGGCGTTGGGCTCCAAGACCACGTTCAACAAGTCGTTCGACAACGTTTCGCCCACGGTAACCGTGTATGACGTGCTCGACCGGGCTACGAGCGTGACCCTGCCCGACAACTCGGAGACCAAGACGGAATACGGCACCGACAGCGGCGTCCGCGCCCTCGTGGCCACGGTGACCGACGCTCTCGGCAACCGCCAGGCCACCTACACCAGCGGCAGCGGCAAGACGCTGAAGACCGAGCAGCTAAGCGGTCCTGACGGGACAATCACCACGACGTTCGAGTACGACGGCATCCAGCGCCTCGTGCGCGTCACCGACACGGAAGGCAACGTGACAACCTCAACGTATGACATGGGCGACCGCCGCACTGAGGTGGTTCATCCGGCCAGCGGCAAGACCACGTTCACCTACGACGCGCTTGGCAACGTGACAAGCAAGCAGACGGCCAACCTCGCAGGGGAAGGCAAAGCCATCACCTACGACTATGACTACCACCGCCTGACGGGCGTCAACTACCCCGACCACCCGGAGAATAACGTAAGGTACTACTACGGCGGGCGCAACGCCTCCCAGAACCGCATCGGCAGGCTGATGCTCCGCGAGGACGGCACGGGCGCCATAGAATACTTCTACGGCAAGATGGGCGAGGTGACGAAGACGCGCCGCACGCTGATTG
>ENA-ORRI01000453-ORRI01000453.1-human-gut-metagenome-genome-assembly--contig:-NODE-453-length-22008-cov-2.65267_pt1 | contig 22008 bp, 23 predicted proteins | sample MGYA00242172_ERZ509128 | MGnify/ENA primary metagenome ERZ509128 (study PRJEB26280, sample SAMEA2338623) | human gut metagenome | biome: human gut; feature: human-associated habitat; material: faeces... | reverse complement strand
GACTTCTGAGTCATTTTATAGTATAACAGAAGATTGTTTGAAAAGGTTCACCAGTAATTTCTTTTAGTCTGAGAGCTTTTCTTTTTATCGACTGTTTGAATATAAAACATTTCAAGCTGCAAATTGTTTTACAAACAAAGATAAAAATGATGATTGATCGGTTTGAGGCATGATTAAGAAGTTATTTTCTATATTATTGTTTATGATAATGCTTTTTGCCTTCCGGATGAATGCGGAAGCGGATGAGGAACACTTTTCTAACGGTTCCTATCGTTAGCGCACTAGAATTAACATTAAATGAAAGCGCTTCCGACGCTATGGTTGGTGGAGCGGTTACTCAAAACGACAAATTTCAAGTAAAACACGGCGATTACTCCTAAATCTTTAGGGATAATCGCTTTTTCATGAATAGATTTCAAGTAAAATTAGGACATTTATCCAATTATATCCGTAATTTTAGCCCAATTAAATCAATAGCAATTATGGAAAGAATCGTTAATCATCCTATTTTAACAATTCCACAAGAGGGAGAACACACTTTTTTATTCAATGGCAAACCCGTAACGGGAATGAAGGGTTTTACCATCGCCGCCGCCTTACATCAGGCCGGCTATCCAGTACACAGTCATAGCGTAAATGGCCGCAATCGTTCGCTGAATTGCGGTATCGGTAAATGTGGCGCCTGCGAAATGCTGGTAGACGGAGAAGTAAAGCGTATCTGTATTACGAAAGTAGACAATGTAAAGGAAGTATCGGAAATAACAGTACAGAATTATACGACAGATTCCCAAATAGAACCCAGAGAAGAACCGGTAGAGATCTATCGAACAGATGTGGCCATCATTGGTGCCGGCCCCGCTGGATTAGCTTGTAGGGAAACCTTAAAAGAACTAGGCTTGAACAGCATCGTAATCGATAGCAATGATAAGATCGGCGGTCAATTTTTGATGCAAACCCATGCATTTTTCTTTTTCGAGAAAGAGCGGCGCTTTGGGGGTATGCGTGGTTTCGATATCGCGAAAACTTTAGCCGGAGACGACCACTCTGGTATTTTCTTACATTCTACGGTCTGGGATATCCTACAAAATAAGCGTATCGCCGTAAAAGACATGCTTAACCATAAAAATTTCTATGTAGAAGCTCAAGCCTTGATAGTCGCTACCGGTGCGGTTCCTTTTATGCCGACCTTCGAGAATGATGATGTGCCCGGAGTTTATACAGCGGCAGTCGTACAGAAAATGATGAACGCTGAATTCACGTTACTCGGCAAAAACATATTGACAGTAGGCGCCGGTAATATAGGTTACCTAACGTCCTACCAATTGATGCAAGCCGGAGCGAAAGTCAAGGCTATTTTAGAGGCGATGCCCCATGAAGGTGGATTTCCGGTACAAGCGAATCGAATTCGCCGCCTTGGCATACCTATTTATACCTCTCATATGCTTTTGAAAGCCATTCCAAACCTGGATCGGACAGGTATCACCGGCGCGGTTGTCTGCGAATGCGAGAACTTCAAGCCAATCCCGGGAACAGAGAAAGTGATCGATGGTATTGATGTCATTAATATATGTACAGGATTGATTCCCGACAACCAATTGCTAACCAAAGGCCAATATACATTTGGAAAACGTTGTGCCGGCGTAGGTGATGCCGTACGGATCGGAGAAGGTACTACCGCCGTACTAAGAGGAAAGCAAGCCGCTTATGAGATCGCCCAAGAGCTAGGCGTACGTTTCAACTACAACGATTACTTACAAATATCTAAGGAATACATCGACTCCCAGCAACATCCGATCCGCATCAAGGAAGAGTCCCCAAGGCCCACTCCCGAGCGTCAAGCCCAACGCCCTTTCGTTCGCTTGGATTGCTTATACGGTTTCGCTTGTAACCCTTGCTCTTTCGCTTGTCCTCAAAAGGCAATCACCAAAAGCTCCACCAGCGTAACGCCCGAGATCGATTACGAAAAATGTACCGGCTGTATGCAATGCGTATCCCATTGTCCGGGGCTGGCTATTTTCGGCTACGATACCCGGAAGCAAAACTTATTCTTACCGGTAGAATACGAGGTAGAAGTAGGTGCCGAGGTGTGGCTTGTCGATGATAACGGGAAGAAACAAGGCGAAGGTATCATTGAGAAAGTATTAAAGAAGCCGACAAAAACAAACGTGGCCCGTGTGAAAGCGGCAGGAATGGAAAACGATGCCTTATTGAATATCACAGGATTCATCGTAAAAGAAAACTATCCGGAGGAGATCGACTTCAAGCAAGAGCCGGAGTGTGAGTCGGAGACCTATGTTTGCCATTGCGAGGACGTATCTTTGGACGAGCTACTTTCCGCCATTGGGGATCGTAAATATATCTCCGTCGACGAGGTAAAACATATCACCCGCCTAGGAATGGGGCCATGCCGTGGAAAACGCTGCATACCCCGCCTACGCATGAAACTAAGGGAAAAAGGTATCGAACTGGTAGGCGACGCTACCCCCCGTGCTCCCCTATCTACTCGCTTCGTCCTAGGGGAAATGTATCCACAGCGTCAGATAGCGGATACCTATAAAGTAGATTCTGGAAAGCAGGTTCGTAAGACGGAAGTCTTAATCGCCGGCGGAGGTATAGGTGGTAGCGCATTGTTCCGTTATTTTGCGGAAGCCGGTAAAAAGACCGTGCTTATTAATGCGGATCGAGGATCATCATGGCGTAATATCGGTGGTGGTCGTCCAGCGTTCTCGATCCCCGAATTAGCGGAGATCGCCCGTAATAACCAAACGATATTCGAGGAGACACAAAAAGAATACGATATCCATTACCGTGAGATACGCTATATCACGTTCGCCCACGACGAGGCTACCTACAATGATCTGGAACGTTCCTGCGGTTGGTCCAACGCTTATTTGATCGACAAGAAAGACTTTCAGAAAGAGGTATCCCCCTACTTCAACACGAACCAAAACACCTATTTCGCCGCACAAATCTCCCAGCATTGTTGGCAAGCTACCCCGGGGCGTGTGATAGACTTTATACGAAACAAAGGCAAAGAGCGGCAAGGTGAGGTTTGGGAAGACACACACCTAGTGGAAGTACACAAAAACGGTAGAAAATATCACGTCTTATTATATACGCATGATAAGCGATACATCGAATGCGAATGCGATCATTTCGTGAACGCCCTCGGTTATAGCGCCGAGCGTTTCGCCCGCATGCTAGGCCTTTACACCGGCCTCTATCCGGTCAAGCACCAAGCGTTGATTACCCATCGCCTACCGAATCTGGGTAAAAACGGGGATATCCTCGATATGTTGATAGACCGCCGGAAACGTAACGACTTCTCCGCTGTCTACGGTCAGCAATTCGCCGAGACCGGACAGATTATCGCTTGCGCCTCCCCCGCTGTCGACGCTAAAGCGGAGATCAGCAACTTTGATGAGTTGAAGTTTAATACCCGTCGTTTCATGGAGATCATCTCCGAGGTGTTCTGCGATTGGATTCCATCGTTAGCCACAGTACCCGTACAAGCCACATGGTCCGGTTATTATGTAGAGCCTCGCTACATTATCGATCCGGATAACGGACTATTCGTAGGTTTGCAAGGTCACGGCTTCATGCTCGCTCAATACTTGGCTAAACTATACGTAGATAAAGCGTTAGGCCGTACCGTTCCGGATTATATGGAGCGATTGAGGCTCGATGGAGACGGAATTAGTGAGAAAGCTTTCAAATAAACTATAAATAAAATAAAGCCTCCTCTACCACAATTGGTAAGGGGAGGTTTTGATAAAACCAATCTTTTCTATTTTCGTTATTCTATATCCATAAATAGTAATCATATGAATATAGAAACAACAGACAACTCTCCTTTGCTACAGGAATGTATAGAAGAATTGATCAATAGTAAAATCGATGAGGGGAAAGGAAGAACCGCTGGGAATTATCGAAGCGCATGGAATAAATTATCCCCCTTTTAGGTCCGAGGGTAATGGAATTTATATTTGCCGACTTAACGACCGATTTTCTTCATCACTATCTTTTATGGTTGATGCAAGGGGAAGACGGGAAACAGGCTCCCTTGAAACCGGGTAGTTTGGACTTCTACATTCGTAATCTAAAGACAATGTACAACAAGATCGCCCAAGATAAACAAATGGATGTTCCGAGAGAAAGCCCGTTCTCTGGCCTGCAGATAAAGGTCCCACCCACCCGGAAAAGGGCTTTGCCAAGTCTCGACCTACAAAATCTGGCGACTCTTGAGCGGCCCAAAAACCCATACGCCTGTACGGCCCTTCACTTGGCTCTTTTCTTATTTTACGCTAGAGGTATGTGCTTCGTGGATGTCTTTAATCTGCGCACAGCAATATAAACGATGATTATATCCACTACGTACGTAGCAAGACTGGCGTAGCGATGCAAGTAAAGATCACCCCCGAGATAAAGAACATCATATTCTCTTATCGGCGTTTCAATAACCCGTGGATATTCCCTTTCTTACACGAGAAAATCAGCGGAGAGGGAGAAGTCACGGCTCAGTCCGCGCTTCGGAGAGTGAACCGCCACTTAAAGAAAATGGGAGAGCAATTACACTTCGAACAGCCATTCACTACCTATGTGATGCGGCATAGCTGGGCTTCCATGATGCTGGAGGCGAATTCGGAAATCGGCATTATCAGCCAATCCTTAGGACATATGTCCCTACGGACTATCGAGATCTATCTTGGCCGGATATCAGTATCTAAAATAGACAGGGCCTCCGATAATATGTTGAACAATTTGGTTCGCAGCTCTTCCACCCGACAAAGAAGTAAAAATAAGGTGATGGCTTTAAGAGACAATCGGCAAGAAATACAAGAAGCTCATTTCCTCGATTGCCTCTAAGTTATTCTCATTTATTTAAGATAGTTCATGCAGGAATGCCAAAGGGTAGATTCGTCAAGGCATTCCTGCACAGCCCTTAGAATGGATACTATTTCTCTTCACCAAAATTAACGGTATTCTCAACATTGTCCACATCATCAAAGACAGCCACGTTGCCGTTTGTTATCGTTACACGGAGGTCGGCACTATTAGGGCCGGCGATATTCACCGTCAGCTTATAATGATAATCTTGATAGATATTGTAATCGGTCACCAAGTCACCCCAAGATAGAATTTATACTATTTATCCGTCATTCTGAGAGTTGTCTCTTTCTGCGTAAGAAAGAGACATTTTTTTTCTCCATACTTCTTTATTCTCAATCACTTCTGTTTTTCGATTCATTTTACATTATCGTTTATTTTACCGTTTGTCTCTTTACATCTCACTACTCATTTAACATTTAGGACTTACTGTCCGAAACGGCACGCACGAGGTAGCACGATTCCCGACGGGGGAACCGTGTAAAGATCCATACATGCAAACTTCATATTGTTACATGACGTTGAATTGATAAGGACTAGGAAATACGAAGGCGCAGACATCTTGCCGTTATGTCCGTGCCTTTATGATTGACTAAACCGTGATCGCAATATTACGATCCGTGGTTTAAATGTCTAATTGTTTCGATTTTGTCTATATTCATTAGGTGTAACCCCAACCATTTTCTTGAACCAACGGCTGAAATGTTGCGGATATGGAAATCCCAATTCGTAGGATATCTCGCTGATGGATTTGGTGACATCGAATACACGCTCTTTCGCTATATCGAGCATCTTCTGCTGGATATGTTTCAACGCAGAAACACCGGTTTCCTTTTTCAGAAGGTCGCTTAGATAGTTAGCCGACAGGCAAAGCTTGTCGGCACAATACTGCACGGTGGGCGTACCTTTACTTATGGGAAGATTGGACGCAAGATAATCATCCAGCGTTTGCTCAAATCGGGCTAAGATGTCAAGATTCACATTCTCCCGCGTTTCGAATTGACGGTCATAGAACCGCTCACAATAATCAAGTAGGAGTTTTATATTGTCTGTAATCAGTGATTTCGTATGCTTGTCTATGGGATGGAGCAATTCTTCTCTGATTTTGCACATGCAGTCAATAATGGTTCGCCTTTCCTGTTCAGACAAGTGGAGTGCTTCATTGGCGGAATAGGAGAAGAAACTATAGTTTTTGATGAATTGGGCTAACGGAGTGTTACGTACCAGTTCGGGATGAAAAGCGAGCAGCCATCCACCGGGTTGATGCAACTGACCGTCATCGTCAGACCCCATGACCTGCCCCGGAGCGAGAAAAAGCATCGTGCCTTGCTGATAGTCATAGATGCTACGACCATATTTGAGAGTACCACAGTCCGGGTCTTTCATCAAGATAGCATACAAATTATAGAGTTTCGGACAGAAATGTACCGGATTAGCCTCTCGCGCATCGATGACCGTAACCAGCGGATGCAACGTTTCCATACCGAAATAATCGTTGTATTGCTGCACAGTGTCTATTCTCTTTATCTCATTCATCTTCAATTGTATTTGGCTTCGATTGCAAAGATAACCTTTTCTTTCATACGTTTCTCACCGTCCGATGAAATTGGTTATTATATCTGTGGAATTGATACAGTCTACACCCCAAATAACCGCTATTTTTTCCCAAAAAACTTTTAAATAATAATTATATGGGAACAAGAAAAATTATCTGTATGGGAAGCTTATTCTTCTTGTCTGTAGCCATTCCCTACGAAAGGCAGACAAGTATTAGGGGTGGCTGTTCCCGGACCATTTGATCAAACTGAAATTGAAAAGCGAGAAGATGTGTTGGTATATACAACACCTGTACTCCACACAGCCGTAGGAGTGACAGGAATGGTGGAATTAAAGTTGTATGTATCTTTCAAGCAATTACAGGAAAGTCGACGAAGCTAGCTTACTTTAAAACAATGGATGTAAATGGAAAAAATTCATAACTATGAATGAAGAAAAACATAGTTATGAATTGAAAATTTCATAGTTATGATTTTTCAGTATCAAAATAGGCAAGTAATTCTTCTATCGTTTGGGTGATATAGGTACCGCCGGAAGTCTCATGGATGATAAAGTGGGTGGTCTTTAAATCGCCAGTCTCAATCCAAATATTCGATTCCACTTCCCGATTCGCCAAAATTCCGTTTCGCTGGAGCCCTTTACGCACCATAGCGTATTTCTGTCCATGTCCAACGAGGCGAATCTGTCGAGAGAATTGATTATCTATACGGAATAATCCGGTATCCTTATCGAAAACAATCCCTTTCCGGGCGAAAAAGTTGCTTAGATGACCACTCAATGCCAAATCCTCGGGAGTACCGGTAGAGATACCATTCGCTTTGTCCATTAACCAGATCTTATCCGATATCTGAAGAGCCAGCTCCAAATCGTGAGTGGACATAAATATCGTCTTATTCGTTTTCCGGGTTAGATGATGGAGTAATTGCATAATCTCTACCTTGCTGGGGAAATCAAGGAATGCGGTAGGTTCATCCAAGTAAATAACCGGAGTCTCCTGAGCGAGCGCCTTAGCGATCATCACTTTCTGGCGTTCTCCATCCGATAAGGTATGGACCATGCGGGATGCTAGTTCCTCAATGCGGACAAGGGCGATGGATTCTTCCACGATCCGCTTATCATCCTTGCTCAACTTACCCCAGAAGCCGGTATACGGGCTACGTCCCATCCCGACCAATTCCCGTACCAACATATTCCGGATCTCACATTTATCGGTCAGCACGACACCGATCGTGGTGCTCAATTCCTTATCGGAATAAGTATCTATATCTTTTCCTAGGACCAATATTTCCCCATCTAATTTAGGTTGGAAAGCCGATAACGTGCGCAATAAAGTAGACTTCCCCACCCCGTTAGCACCCAGCAAACAGGTTAATTCACCACTATAGATCGTAGAGTGTATACCTTTAGCTACCAGCTTTGTACTACTCTTAGAATGGTAACCGATCGAAAGTCCGTTAATATGAATCGTATCTTGTTTCATCTTACTCGTTCAATTCATTCTTACGTTTTCTAAATAATACTGAGGCCACTACTGGAGCACCTACTAAAGCGGTTACCGAGTTGACAGGTAACGCTCCCTCGAACCCCGGCATACGGGCGATCAAATTACAGATCAACGCCAACGCCGCACCGGCGAATAAGACCGCAGGCATTAAAATCCGATGGTCGGAAGTTTGAAATATGGCCCGGCATAAATGCGGAACGGCTAGCCCCAAGAAGATAATAGGTCCGCAATAAGCAGTGACAATCGCCGTAAGGACCCCAGCCGAGGTGATAACCAACAAACGGGCCCGCTTGATATTAAGTCCCAAATTGCGTGCGTAGCTATCCCCAAGAAGCATCAAGTTCATGGTCTTGATAAGCAGGAACGAGAGAGGGATCAAGATTGTCATAAGAATCACGAACAACGTCATCTGATTACCGGAAACACGGGCGAAACTACCCAATCCCCAAATCACGTATGCACGGATATCCTCCTCGACGCTAAAGAATTTAAGTACACCGATCACGGCGTTTGCCACGTAACCGATCATCACACCGATAATCAACAACGTGACATTTCCTTTTACCTTTTGGGAAACATACACGATCAGCGCCATCACGGATAAGGAACCGATCACGGCCGCTATCGATAAGGCGATCTCCCCCATAAAACCAAGTTTACTCAAGGCAACGCCCCCTAAACTACCGCTTAACAACACCACGAAAGCGACACCCATGCTCGCTCCCGAACTGATACCTAAGACCGAAGGTCCGGCCAATGGATTACGGAAAACGGTTTGCATCTGTAAGCCGCTGATGGATAAGCCAGCTCCCGCTACCAACGCTGTCAATGCCTGTGGTAGTCGGGATTTCCAGATAATATTCTGCCATGTAATAGGCTCATTTCCTAAATTCCAGATAATATGCCAAACCGATTGAAGAGGAATAGAGACTGACCCCAACACCAAATTCAAAAAGATTAGAACAAAAATAGCCGTGACAATCGCCAGCATCCATAGGGTATTTGAATGTCTCATCAGTGTTCCTTATTTAAGTCGAGAATAATAGACCGACTCATGATCCGGTAATAAATCCGGATGAAAGATATGAAGCAAATCCGCTAGGACGATCTCCGGTTCTGTCGGCATACTCTCATAAAACGGCGTGTTCTTCATATTACAATAGATAATTCCTTTCTCCCGGAACGCACGGAAATCCTCATAACGAGGATCTTGCTCTTTCAATGCCTCATAGCTGAACGTTCCCGGGAAACTATTCACGATACGCCAATAATCAGCGTCGTCCGCTTGGTTATAGACCGTCTCGAAGTCTAATGTAACACCACCGGATCGCTCATCATCTTTCAAGAAATAATCAGCGCCGGCATCCTTGAAAAGTTGCGCTAAGAAGCTCTTTCCTCCTACGGCATACCAGTTTCCACCCCGTAACTCGCCACTAAAAACGATCGGACGTTTTTTAACCTTACCATCCGCCGTAAGTTCCTTTAATTCATTATACCTCTTCTCGATGGTGGCGAAACGCTCATTGCCATCTTTCTCTATCCCCAACAGCAAGCCTACGAACTTGATCCACTCGGCCTGTCCCAATGGCGTAGTCTCCTTATAACCCAAATGGGGAATCAAGGGAATACCCACGTCTTTCAGCATCTCATAGCCTCCCCGCTTGAATGGCGATACAAGGATCAAATCAGGATTCACGCTCATGATAACCTCGTTATCGAAATTCCCCTCGATACCGATCTTAGCGGTTTTACCTTCTTTCAGGCGTTCGTTCATCTCTTTATTGAACAAATGCCGTGTACTGGTAATCCCAACGACCCTATCCAAGGCACCCAATTTAATAAAGTTCGATAATTGCAGGGAAGTCATACAGATAACGCTTCGGATAGGAAGCTCTATCACCGTATAATCAGCGGGAATCCCCGTGGGTTTCGCACCTCTTTTCACGAACGCATAATGAAACGTGGTGCTTTCCTCATTTTGAGGATCTTGGATATCAGCCAAGAGATATTGATCCGCATAGGTAAGCTTGAATCCTTGGGCGTATAAAGGCTTAACCTGCTCTTGCGAGAACGCAGATTGCTCTACGGAAGCCGTCTTCCCTATTTCTCCTTTTTCACGGATACCTGAAGTACATGATAAAGTCAATACCGATAAAAGCAAGCATCCACCCGCTATAAACTTATTCATAATCCTTGTTTAATTGACAGTTGATCATTGACAGTTACTCTCGTCCTGCTCCACGGGACAGCAACATTTATTTATGAACCGGCAGGTCTTCTGACTTACTTCCATTCAGGACGCCTTCCCGATTACAAAACCAGTGGCCAAGGTATTGTCCGAATGTTTAAAAGTTCACAGCAGCGTGGTCTGTCCGGGATTCTCACCCGGTTCCCTTTTAATCCGCCTCCCGGAAAAAGAGATAAGCGGAGCCTGTTACAGTGACAAAAGTAGTAAGAATATTTGTATACATCCACAATTTTAAGGACTTTTGCGTTTCAAATAAAAACAGATACACATGAATCATCCTATTCACTTCGTCTCATTAGGTCCCGGTGATCCGGAATTAATTACGCTGAAAGGGCTTAAAACATTACAAAAGGCTGATATTATCTATTGTCCTGCTACACAAGGCAAGCATGGAATCATATCTCGGGCGACGGATATATTGAAAGCTATTGAGGTAGACGAATCCTTGATCCATCCGTTTATTTTGCCAATGAGTAAGGAACGGACAGATGCGTTAAACGCTTATAACGAATTGTTTCTGGATGCCCAAGCTGAATATTTGAAAGGGAAACAAATCGTGATCGTCGCCGAGGGAGACGCTGGTTTTTATTCATCTATACAATATGTATACGATAAATTCGAGGAAACAGGAATCCCGGTAGATCGAATCGCAGGAATTCCGGCATTTATAGCGGCAGGTGCCTTGGCCGGGATACATATCGTAAAACAAGAGGAGCAAATTAACGTAATCCCCGGGACTGCGTCGTTCGATGAACTTTCGGCAAAAATAGAAAATGGAATGATCATCGTCATCATGAAATTACCGGGTTGCCAAGAGGCTATTCATACTTGTATCCGGCAGTATGCGGATAAGGCGGTTTTTCATTATTTCGAGAATGTAGGAACAAGAAAAGAATATTATACTACTGATATCGCCACTATACATTCCAAGGATTTCCCCTATTTCTCCCTACTGATTATCCAACCTCGCTAAAAGAAGAAGGCTGCCCGGAGAGTAACCAAACCCGGACAGCCCATCTTATTACGCTACATGCAATATATGCTTAAGCTGATCGATATGGAAACGAAGTGTATCCATATAAGGTTTCACTGAATTATGGTACATGACCGCTTTTGCGTGCATATCTTCCAACTCGCTTACTTTACGGTTCGCCTCACGCATTTTACAAGCGTTGTAGCGAATACCCGATACATGTCCTTTGATATCCTCGATCGCTTGGTTTCCCCGGTTGAAGATAGACTCTGCTTCTTCCGGAGCGTATACCGTATAGGCTTGGGCAACGTCATCCAGTAACGCCTGTTGATAAGAGCCGGCTATCGGGAGCAATTGATGGATCGCATGATGACATAAAGAATGAACCTCGTTTTGAAGCTTCTTCAATTCTACTTCCCACTTTGATTCACATACTTCATCCAATTGTTTGACTTCCGCTACGACACGACCGCTAAACAATTCCACTACCATCTTTTCCCATGCTTCTGCTACCCACGATTTAGTAGCAAATGTAACCTGACTAAATCTTACTGTTGACATAACCTTAAATTTACATATTATATTGCTAATGTTATTAGTCTCTTATCTGTTTCAATTTATCACACTCAAACCATTTTAGGTTTCTTTTTATCGTTGTGACATCACAAAATTAATCAAATTATTACAGATGAATAATTTTAAAGACTATTTTATAATTCTTTAAAAGTACAACAAGCAAAACGTATGATTTTTGCAAAGCTCACTTTACAAAAAGTTTAATTTCAAGCCTGACAGCTATCACAAAAAGCAAGATCCTCGCCATCTTCGCACAAAAATATCAAAATAACACAATCTTATTATTCCATAAAGGGGGAAAACCTTGTTCCGTATCATTTTGTTATTATAATAAATTAGATTTACTTTGTTCAAACTATATAAACTTACATAAAGCACATGAAATCGGACATTGAGATAGCAAGAGAAACAGACTTGCGTAAAATTAAGGAAGTTGCGACAACGTTAGGTATCCCTCGTGAGGAAGTACAAAATTATGGCAGGTATATTGATCGATAAAAAGCAAATGGACCAGCATAATTTAATTTTAGTGACCGCTATCACTCCCACTAAAGCGGGAATCGGAAAGACTACGGTTTCGATCGGTCTGGCTTTAGGGCTGAATAAAATAGGGAAGAAAGCGGTGGTCGCTTTACGTGAGCCGTCTCTTGGCCCGTGTTTCGGCATGAAAGGTGGTGCTGCCGGAGGTGGATATGCCCAAGTGCTTCCCATGGAAAACATCAACTTGCATTTTACAGGGGATTTTCATGCGGTTACTTCCGCCCACAATATGATTACCGCTTTATTGGATAACTATATTTATCAGACCCGCAACACCTGCGAGGGATTGAAGGAGATCAAATGGAAACGGGTTCTTGACGTAAACGACCGTAGCTTACGTAACATCGTATCGGGTCTAGGCGGCTCGGCGAACGGTGTCCCTACCGAGACCGGATTTGACATCACTCCCGCTTCAGAGATCATGGCGATCCTTTGCTTGGCTACGGATATAGAGGATTTGAAACGACGTGTCGGAAATATTTTATTGGGTTATACAAACGAAGATAAGCCTTTCACGGTAAATGATCTTGGCATAGCCGGAGCTATTACCGTATTGCTAAAAGACGCATTACTGCCGAACCTTGTACAAACAACGGAGAATACTCCCGCATTTGTACATGGAGGTCCTTTCGCTAATATCGCCCATGGATGTAATTCCATATCGGCCACCCAAATGGCTCTTACTTATGGAGATTATGTGATTACGGAGGCTGGTTTCGGCGCTGATCTGGGCGCAGAGAAATTCTTTAATATCAAATGTAGAAAAGCGGGGCTTTCACCGAAACTGACAGTCATCGTAGCGACTGCCCAGAGCTTGAAACTTCATGGTGGCGTTCCGGAGAAAGAAATCAAGGAACCGAATATCGAAGGATTAAAGAACGGATTCGCTAACTTAGATAAACACATTGAGAATATGAAGAGCTTCGGCCAGCAAGTAATCGTTACTTTCAACCGTTTCGCTACCGATACGGACGAGGAGATTGCGTTAGTGGCTGAGCATTGCGAGGAGAAAGGGGTTGGATTCGCCATGAATAACGTTTTCGCCGAAGGCGGTGAAGGGGGTACGGAGCTTGCCCGCTTAGTGGTTGATACGATCGAAAATCATCCTTCCGCTCCTTTACAATATACATATGATCTGAATGATCCGATCCGTACGAAGGTACAAAAAGTGGCCCAGAAGATATACGGAGCTTCTTCGATTGTTTATACGACTTTGGCCGATCAAAAATTGCGTCAGATCGAAAGCTTGGGTATTTCCCATTATCCGATCTGTATCGCCAAGACTCAATATTCATTCTCTTCCGATCCGAAAGCTTATGGGGTCGCCAAAGATTTCGAACTAAAAGTACGAGATGTAATCATCAATAACGGAGCCGAGATGATCGTTGTCGTCATGGGCGAGATCATGCGTATGCCGGGACTCCCGAAAGAGCCGCAAGCCCGAAAGATCGATATCGTGGATGGCATGATTGAGGGATTGAGTTAATAGACAGTAAAACGATTCAAATAAAAAAGGTGCGCCTCACACATTCAGTAAGGCGCACCTTACTTTTGCTTATTTATGAATAAACTTTATAGAACCTCTAGCTGTATTTAGCAAATAGATTCCTGCTGGCAAGCGAGAGATGTCAATACGATTCGACTTACTCTCTGCCATTTTCCCTCCAGTTATCGCATAAATAGAAATCCCGCTTTCCGTTCCTTGTACTTCCAACACATCTCCATAAATATGAAGTTTCAGTTCGTTCTCCTCTACTACAGGAGCGATAGAGGTTGTTCCATTGAAATAGTCATGTGTCTTTCCTGAATATTCCCAGCTTGTCTCAGCGGGGAAATACATTTTCTGATAATTTTTCGAAATCATCGGGTTTCCCGCGTCCACGATCTCCGTCTTGCTTTCTGACATAAGCATCCAACTACCACCGAAATCAATGGAAGACGAGGTTTTCGTGACATTCTTATCGTAAGACCACTCCATTTTCATCTTGAACGTCTCTCCCTCAGCCGTACCTGTCATGAGTATCGAGACCGGATATTTATCTTTGTTGAAAGTGGCTTCTATATCCACTTTCGCCTCGGCTTTCCATGCGCCTCCCTCAAAGCTGGAGGAAGTGACGGAGAACTTCTCATAGCCATTTCCGGTATAAGTGTATTCTGTTTTCTCGCCTGCCACGTCGGCTGCCGAATAAGAGATAGCGACCAAAGTGCGTCCTTGGTTATCATTCTCCATCACGGTCTTGCCATCATATACCCAATCAGACGAACTTGAGTTCCATTTATAACTGTCTATACGAACCACGCTTTTATTACCATCGCATATATAAACATCTTTCTGTTCCTGCGCATCGTTCTTGTCATAGGTAATACTATAGTCCGGACATCTTCCAAACAAATACCCCGGAAGAGAGAATGATTGCGCCATCAATGAAGAAATACCTACTAAACAGGCTACCAATGTAAATAATACTCGTTTCATATTCTTGATTTTTTACGATTAAACTTAAAAACTATAACCTTTCTCCGCAATTCCCGCAAAATGTAGCGGTCGGAGCTAATTGCATTCCGCATTGAGGGCAAAAGCGGCTTTCCGGCGTTGAGACCTGTCCCGGTATCTGCGGTCGCAAAGGATCTTATGCTGCGGAAGTAGCGGTGGGATTCGGTTGCGGCATCTCGTTACCTTTCTTGAAAAGCCCCTTGAACTTCCCGGACAAGCCGCTCAACTTACCATACAGATCGAAAGTAACTTGCGTGGCGGGAGCTACTTGCATATAGCTGCTCATCATTTTCACCAAGATCCAGCTATCAATAAAGGCATACTTTACTGTATAGGCGAACAACAATGAAATAATGAAAGCCATGAAACCGCTCCAGCCGAACAAGCGGAACAATCCACCGAAGAGGATAAACGCAATCAACGTAACCACCACGAACGATAAGATGACCATCCCCGTTGTCTTCGCCGCATCCTTGAGCAACGTCTTCCACGTTCTGAAAATAGATAATGACACCATCTGCCGCCGATTTATAAGGGTTTTGAGCCGGATGGTAAAAGGTGTAACCTAAGCAGCACTCGTCCACATACCCCAACGAGATATCGAGAAACATGTTGGTGAGGCTCTTTATCCCGTCAGCTCCGGGGAGCGCCCCGAGCAAACTGTCCGTAACACGTCCCAACGTACGTTGTAACTGTTTAATGGAACCCGCCACAAGTTTATCCAAGGCAAAATACACGTTGGATGTACCGAAACGTTCCTTTACCATCGTCTTTCCCATCTCGAAGGGTTTGGCAGGTACATAGCCGGTTTGATACGCCATCGCGATCACGGCCACATGCCCGGCTTTTACGAGATAACCGATGTAGTGATTCAAGAAGAAATTCACTACCCCTATAAGTCCCAACCAGATGAAAAACATGATCGCTACCACTCCGTCGCTATTGAACAGGACCGATATGCCCATCAAGATAGCGAAGAGCAGCACGGCTATCAATATATTCAGCAATCCTAATCCTAGTTTTATCCAACCGAATTGCAGGGTCTTGAAGAAAATCTCTTTTGCTGTCATAAAGTATACATTTATGGGTTATTATGCTATTTCAACAGACGGTATTTACCGATGATAGGTAATTCCTTAGCTCGCCCGTTCAGCGCGTTAATGATACCGATGACTGCCAGTACCGTAAACACGATGTAAACGAGGTTCAATACCGTACCGCAAAGAGAGTAGATGCTCCATAAGCCCAATCCCCTCCATAGGATCGCCCGCAAGAGGGCGGTCAGAACGGAGTCCGCTATGATCCAGCCAAACATGGCGATGCATAAAAGCAAGCCTTGGTTGGCATGGAACCGGGCGAATTTCGAGTCCTTGGCCGCAAGGATCGGGATCAATACCAGAATCCCGAAATAAGCAAGGATAGCCATTACCTTATTTTGCTCTACATCGGCTTTATCGAACTGGTCGGTCAGGTCCGCGGTCTTGTTCATACCACTTAATTTGTCGCTCAAGGCATCGGCGGTAGCCTTAGCCATTGATTCCGCATCGGTCGGTTGTACCGGCGGAGGTGTCTGTTGCCTGTTCGGTTCGGCGGCAACTATTTGCATAGGTGATCCGCAGGCCGGGCAAAATCTCACGCCTTCATTCACTTGTTGTCCACATTTTCCACAGAATGCCATAATTTGTTTCCTCCTAATTTTAGTATTGTTATTATTTGAGTAGATCTCCGAAAGCTTCCATCAAGCTGTCTATCTCGCTACCGAACAGCATCCGTACGGCGAAGAACATCAGCAACGACAAGACCGAACCGATTATCATCATGATCAGCATCGCACGGGCGAAGTTCGCCTTGTTCACCTTCTGGCAGCCTCCGCAGGCCCAGATAATGAGTAGGATGAGATTGATCAACGGAAGAAGCATCAACAGGAAGATACCGATATACCCACCCGTCGTGATCGGTTCATACTTGCTTCCCGGGGGAAGCGGAGCGTTCGGATCGCCCGCCGGAGCCACGTATCCCGGTTGAGGTTGTGCGTAAGCCGGTTGCGATGGCGGGGCATAAGCCTGCTGCGGTAGTGGCTGAGGCGCAGGTTGCGGCTGCACATAGGTTTGCTGGGGCGGTGGCGGGGCTTGCGGTTGTGCCTGTACCGACATCGGCGTACCACATGAGGTACAGAATTTTATGCCATCCGGGACATTTGTCCCGCAGTTTGTACAAAAAGCCATGATTTCTCCTTTCTTTAAAGTAACTGTTATACATCATTCCATTTTTGTTCCGCAACCGCTGCAGAAACGATGCCCGGCGATAACTTCCGTGCCGCAGTTCGGGCAGAAACGTTTCGCCGCAGGCGCTTGTTGCACGGGTTGCGTCAAACGGGTTCCACACTCTTGGCAAAAGTTGGTTCCCTCCGGATTATAGGCCCCGCAATTGGGGCAGCTATGCTCCTGCTCCTCGGCTTCCCGGCGGGCACGTTCCTCGGCCTCGGCACGTTCGAGGGCGGCTTTCCGCCGCCTGCTTGTTGGCTGCGAGTAAATCTAGCTCTGCCCTTATCTCCGGATAGTTCTCGCCGCCATCCGTCTCATATACTTGCCGTCCGAGACGGGCATAGATTTTTCCCTCCCTTTCCGAGAACTCTTTCATCTCGGTCTGGGCATTGAATATCTTCACGTCGGGATCATCCTGCAGCATGAATCCGGACAAGCCTTTTACGATTCCTGTTAAAATATCTCCCATACCACCTTACTCTTTCTTAGTTCCTTTCGCCTTATCCGAGAAATCTCCCATATCCAGATTCTTTATCCCGACCTTCGTGGCCAGCGCCGTCAGTTTCGTCACCTTGGCGATTATCTTGATCTTGGTGACACCTCCCACCTCGTTGTCTTCTATCGTTTTGTTCAATACGCTAACGGGTTCCTCCAAGTCTTTCATGATGGCATCCATCTCGTCCTTGGTCATCTTATCTCCTTTTTTCTCCAGCTTTTCAATGGCATCATCCAGTTTTGCCAAGGCTTTATCTACCGGCGAACCTCCGCATGCCGTCATAAGCACGAGGCTTATGATGAACATGAATGTAAATAATGTCTGTTTCATGATACGTATGTTTTTAATGGTTTACAATCCTTCTATTGAAACTAGCTCTTGGCTTGTCATCAGTTTTCCCTTCTTGTTATACATGTTTGTCTTCACAGGGCCAATGCCGTGGCCATACCAGATCTTCTGGATAGTGGTCTGCTTGATACCGATCACTTTCGATACGGTAGTGTTCTCAATCACGACGCAGTCGATACTCGTCCCGTTCACGTCGAGGGTTTCCTCGGCCACGGCCTTCACGCCCGTCACCTCCGTATTGGTCTTGATGCCGGCCAAGTTCAAGGTGATGGTATAGTCGCCGAAGGTATCGCCTACCTTGACATTGGAGGGAAGTTGGAAGGGTGTTCCGGTCACGGTTACTTGCATGCCCTCCATGATCTGTCCTACCAACGACTTGGGATCGTAGGTCACCGTGCCATTCTTCACCTCGAATGTCTGTGTCATCGGTTGCTTGAGCACCGGGTTCTTTTTATTGTCCATCACCATCATCGAGTAGGTAACGGTGCAGTTGTCCGCATCTCCCGTCACCTTTGTAGCGGTAGTCTCCGTGTAACTGTTGATCTTTCCTTTCTTGTCCTTGTCGGCGTAAGTCAGTTTCACGCCTTCCTTATGTAGGAAGAAAGGTTCTTGCGCGCTCATTCCCAATACCGTCAGCAAGGAAACGGCGATCATAACTAGAAATCTAATGTTCGTTTTCATAATCGTTGTTATTTTAAAGTGAATAATTTTTCTCTATTTCTTCTTCTGTCCGCCCAGCATCTCGAGCAAGGCCTTCATCCGTTCCTCGTCGCTCTTGCTCTTGTCGTTGACCTCTTTCAGTTGCTCCTTGATCTGCTCATTGGATTTTTGGATGGCATCGCGTGTCTCGTCCACTTTTTGGGTGTTCTCCTCGCACGATTTCCCCGTCATCATCTCCAGCAGGCCGCCGGCAGGCATCACAGTCATTTGATACCCTTCGGGCACTTGGAAGAGGTGCGCCGGTTGCGGCCCCATCTTGACGCAGCGAAGCACGATGGTCCTGTCCATCACATACACCGTATTGTCGTGGGCGATGCAGCCGTTGTAGTTCGATACCTTCATGGGCGAGTAAATCCATTCGTGATAGCCGGCGCCATCCTTGCCGCCATCCTTGTAGATCGATTCGCTCTTGACATAGTAGTGGGCACACTCCTTACCGTCTATCTCCTCCATGCCCAAAAACTCTCGGGAGGTAGAGTGAGACACTTCCCAGTCGTAACCCACCAGCTTATTGGTGGATAACTTGTCGATCTCCTCCATCACCATGCAGGTCTTCCGGGCCTCGTTCATCACGTAGGCTTTCTTTTCCTTCATATCGAAGATCATGATGGTCTTTTCGCCACCCCCTTTCCGGCACCACTCACCATAGAAAGAAATTTGCGCCTGCGCCGCCGTCGTTACGTACAGCGCGCATATCAATAATAAGATTAACCTTTTCATGTCCATTCCTTTTAGTGTTGTTAGTAATCATCGTCCCGGGCTAGCTTGGAAAGCGAGCCGCGTTCTCTCCCTTTGTCGGGCAGGATATCCACCCTTGTATCTACGTCCACCAGCCGGGAGAAGGCTTTCAGGTCCTCATTGCTGAGGCGTATGCAGCCCATCGTTATCCGTCCGGGTATCACTTGGGGGTTGGCGGTCCCGTGTATGCCGATGCCCGTGAAGCCGGGTGCTTTCAAGCGGAAGAAGCGGGGGCCGTATATCTCGCCGGGAGTTTCTTGCCTCGTCGAGTCTCGCGGCCAAAGGGAGGTATCTTCCACGGACTCTATCACGAAATGCCCTTCCGGTGTCCGGAAATCCCATTCCTGCTGCTTGTCGCCGTAATTGCGTCCGCAAGCGATGGGAAAAACGGCGAGCGTATCGCCTTGCGGACAAAGAACGGTTATCCGCATATCCTGTTTGGATACTATCACCCGGTTCGTGCCGTCCGCTTTTTCTTCCTGCGCCCGTAGCGTCGCCATCGGCACTCAGAGGAGTGCCAATAGCAACAACACGATCCGGCGTATATGGCAAGAGAAAATGTTCATCCCGTTCCTGTTTTAATGGTTACCTTAAATCTCACCCGGGCTTTCCGAGTCTCCGCCGCCCTCCGGGACACCTTTGGCCAAACGGTAATCGGCTATAGAAGCGTAGCTGATGTCGTCCTCCAGTACGCCGCCGTCCTCGAACGTAAGGCCGCTGAGCACGCTCTCCCGCAATTCTTTCGAGGGAGTGAATACGATCCGGACGTTCTTGATCATGCTGTTCGCCCGGAAACTGTTAATATCTTCCACGCCATCGCTCTTGAAGGTGAGGCGAAAAGTACCCAAGCCCGGTATCTTCACCGTGTGTCCCTGCTGGAGTTGTTGGGGCACGAACTTGGCCAGAAGCTCCAGCGAGGCCTCCATCTCGATGGGAGCAGTAGTGGTGTTGGCGGTGGCGGCGCACATCATCGCCTTGCCCGAGAGCGGGGTCTCGCTTTTGGGGGTCGCGTACCATTTGCCAGGTTCCTGTCTTTTCTGCGGATTCACTTTCTTAATTAACTTGTACTTTGCCATCTTGTTTTGTTTTAAATTGTTGATAATGTGATAATTGTTATTTCTCTCTATTCTCGTTGCCGGTCTTGCAGGCGTGAGGCTCTAGGTGTCGCACGTGTGAGGCAGCTGATGTCATACGTGTGACACCGTTAACGTCGCACGATGGTCTTGCTCGTCGATGACTCCCCAGCGTTCCCCTCTGGCCACCGTCGCCCGATTCGCCTTGCATTTGTGCGGGTGTTTGCTTCGTCTCGGTGTTTAATTGATTCTCCATAAGCGTATTATACTCTTCCCAGAGGATATTGAACCGCTCTTCTCAACGACGGGCATCCGCACGAGCTTCACCTGCGCCCACGATACCTCCGTCGCCCAAAGAAGGCAGAGGGCGATGGCGGGAAGGAATCCATATTTACCGTAATTGGCCATAGTCATTCTTTTTATCGTTCGTTTCTTTAATTCTTGTCACTTCATAAGGGGAAGCCGGTGTCGGGAATCGGATTCCCCGGAAGCCAGAGGGAAGGAATCCCTGCGCTTCCGGAGTCTCCGACGGGTCTACCAGAATCTATCCCCGTTTGTGTCTTGCTTTCACATAGTGCTGGAACGATTTGAAGGGAGGGAAATAAAAATCATTCCAGCATGTCAGAGAGCTATCTTGTAATAAAAGACCGCTATCTCGGAATAAGCGTAACGCCTCGTTCCGGGAGTCGGTATGAAATCAGTATGGTAGAAGCGGCGGGCGCTTTTGCTACGGATGCGCTCGTAGGTGCCGTAAAACGAGGCGTTGTAGGCGGTGGAGCAAAAGCGGACTTGCTCGATATCCTCCTCCTCGGCCAGTTCCGGGAAACGGCGGTATAACAGTTTCAAGAACATGGCCAGATAAATACATTGCCAGTTCCGGTCGTCCAGCCGGAGTACGCATATGCGGTGGGCCTCCAACGTCTCGGAGAGATCGAAATAGATCCCGTACTCGTGTCGCCATTCCGTTCGCATCCACTGTCGTTCCAGATCCTCCACGAAGGAAGGCTTCATCTGGAAGCGGCCAATGGAGAAATCGGCTCCCTTTACCCCCTTTTGCTGGTAAAGCGCCTTGACGGCTGTTGTCTCCATAAAGTCCATCAAGGCCGAGTAACGAACCAATTCGGGGAAGACAACCGCCACGGCCAACTCCGTCCGGATACCGAACTCCGGGAAGATCAAGTTCCAGACCTCCCGTTATCCCGCCACGTACTTATCAGCTTCTATCCATTCCTTTTCAAAGATCTTTTGGTAATCCTGCGCCAAGGCGGTCGATCCGCTGAGAGCTCGCGCCAACAACGCAACGAGGAATACCGCTATAGTTTGTACGTGCATTTTTCAACACCTGCAGACGAGGCGATGATCCACACCAGCCTGTCGCTCTCCTTCTTGAAAGCCAGCGGATAGAAGGAGGTGCCGTCATGCAGGGTAAGCGATCCGTCGCGCGTGTAGGTCACCTTGCGTGTGCCGCTAGCCGAGGTCCAAGCTCCGTAGGTGGGTTCCGTCCGTGCCCCTTTCGCTTGGAAATCGCCGGGATCGTTCGGCCCCAGTTCCCGCTTCTTGCCGTTTTCGTAAAGGTATCTCTTGCCCGCA
>ENA-ORRI01000439-ORRI01000439.1-human-gut-metagenome-genome-assembly--contig:-NODE-439-length-22511-cov-3.97943_pt1 | contig 22511 bp, 17 predicted proteins | sample MGYA00242172_ERZ509128 | MGnify/ENA primary metagenome ERZ509128 (study PRJEB26280, sample SAMEA2338623) | human gut metagenome | biome: human gut; feature: human-associated habitat; material: faeces... | reverse complement strand
CCGCCACAAGCGCTCGGGGCTGGAGCGGGCCAAGTAGAGGCACTTCGGGCGTACGGCCGGACCTCTTTTTAACGGGCGTCCCGGCAGCCGTGATCACAGGGTCGGGCTGCCGGGACGCTTGGTTTTGGAGCCTGCCCTCTTCAGGGGGACTGAACGGTGGGGGCTTTGGAAAAACTCGGCGGCTCGGAATTTAAATTCAGCGGCTCCCAGGTTTTTCGGCGGCATCTTGTTTTCCGCACTTTGTATGCTGTAATCGTTTCATGGAAATGGAGAAAGGAAGAGCTGCTCTTCCTTTCTCCATTTCCTGATGTTATATCAATTTGCGTAAAGGAAAAATCGTTGTTCCTGTACAATAAAGGTATTTGCTTTTGGGTAAATGTGAGAATTCTATTAGCAATCCCATGAAGATTTATTCAGAAGCGTATAATTGGGGCATTGAAAGCTTCATACGGCATGTAGGGTTTTATAAATTTGATGCGTATCATGATACACGGATTTCCCAAAATCGCTTGTATAAATGGAATAATTTGGCTATTTTTGACAGTGTCGTCGGATTCGGATTTCTTTATAAAAATGTTTCTGAAAAGATGGTAATGCTGAAAAAACATCTTTTTACGTTGTTCGATTGGAGAAAAAATTGCGAATGAGAAAAGAAGTAACCATAAAAGATATAGCCAAGAAATTAGGAATACATCATGCAACGGTTTCACGTGCGTTGCAGGGGAGTACAAAGGTTAATAAGAAAACCAAAGACTTGATTTTGCAGGCGGCCAAGGACATGGGATATACCCCTAATCTGCTGGCGCAAAATTTCCGAAACGGCAAGTCAAAGATAATATCTTTCGTCATACCCGACCTGAAGCATCACTTCTTTTCCAGAATTATTTCGATGATCAGCGAAATGGCTCGCGAAAGAGGGTTCATGATTATGATTTTCCAGTCGAATGATGACCCTAACGTCGAGAAGGATGTCATAAACTCCCTGATCAGTCTGCGTGTAGCAGGGGTAGCTGTCTCTGTGGGCTTGAGGACGTCTTCTACCGAGCATTTTGACAGACTGACCGAGGAGAACATTCCGCTGGTCTATTTTGATCGCGTTCCGAAAGAGACTGCCTGCTCTACGATAGTGCTGGACAACAGGAAGGCGATGAAACAGGTAGTCGACAGACTGGTGAAGATGGGGAAAAGGAAAATTGCATATATCTCGTATGACGGTCATACGAAAATATTTGAGGATAGGCTGACTGCTTATTTTCAATCTGTATGTGAAGCCGGCCTTTCTTATGAAAAATGTATTTCTGCCGAGCAGATATTCATTGCTGATGGTTATAAAGCGGCTTCAACCTTATTCAGTTCTTCAGAACGACCCGACGCGATTATCTGTATCAACGACGAGGTTGCCATTGGAGTCATTAAATATCTCAAAGAACATGGCGTTTCTGTTCCGGGTGAGGTTGCTGTTGTGGGATTTGATGACAATCCCATGGGGGTAGTATGCGATCCGGAACTCACAACTTTGTCCCCCTCAATAGACCTTTTGTCGGAATCATTGTTAAATCTGCTTTTGCGTGAAATCGAGTCCGGGAAGAATATCAAGGAAGACATTGTATTGCCTTTACAATTGCAGGAACGGGGCAGCGCGTGACCTTATTAAATATATTGCGTGAGTTCGGAAACGCTTTCCTTGAAAAAGTCTTAGCTGTATCTTGACTTGTCGGCATGTACGCCCAATGTCTTCGGCTTGTTTTTGAAAGTGAAACAGGTCGTAAACGCAATGCAAGTGGCGTCATAACCGGAATTTTCGTGGAATCTACTAATCTGATGTCTCGGTGTTGGTCTAAGGTGCGGAACTCCATTAAAAAACACTTTGTGGAAGAATACGCGAGGCATGAGTTCGACGAAGCGGCCCTGCGGGACGGTATCCGGAAAAATATCCGGCAAGGTGCTGCTGCCCGGCTTGGAATAAAAATGATTACACCACAGCCGCGTGGTGCAATCTCGTGTAACGAATTGTTTGGCTCTTTTTACGCTTCACTCTAATTTTGCAGTGTCCGGACAAGACATTAGTCATTCGACAGCAATGTTTAACCTTAAAAAAAAGAGAGCATCATGAACATGAAAAGATTTCTTATGACGGCATTGGCCACAATAATGATGATGTCGGCGGCCACTGCCCAGACGGTCAAGGCGAACGAAGACCGAATCTATGACAAGAGCGACGTACTGCCGGAGTTTCCGGGCGGTTATCAGGCCCTGATGAAGTTTATCATGAAGGAGAGTGAATATCCTAAGGAAGCAGAGAAACGCGGAGAACAGGGAACGGTCGTTGTATCCTTTGTGATTGAAAAAAACGGCATGCCATCCAACTTTAAGATAAAGAACCACGCCACGCCGACACTCGACGCAGCCGCCATAAAGGTGCTGAAAAAAATGCCCAAATGGAAACCCGGAACCATGAAAGGCAAGACGGTGAGAGTGAAATGTGTATTACCGGTCTGCTACAAACTAATGAAATAAGAATGAACCGTACCGGCACACTGCTCACGCTTCTCTTCGCCACGGCCATAATTATGGCTGTGGCGGCATGCACGCCACGGGAGGAGACGTACGACCGCACCATCATGCGCGCCGAGCGCCTGACCGACACCAATCCTTACGGCGCGCTGACGCTGCTCAACGGCCGCAAGGATAGCCTGTGCGCCAGCCCGGCCGACAGCGCGCTCTACGAGTTGGTCTATACCGAAGCGGTGCACGACCTCGGGGTGACGCTGGCCAACAGTGCCTACATCGAACGCAGCGCAGACTACTTCCGCCAATGCGGCGACAGGCGGCGAAGGGCAAGGGCACTGGTGCAGACGGCGCTGTGCAGGTATGACAACCGCGATTGGAGGGGCGCCATGCTGCTGGCCAAAACGGCGGAGGAGGTGGCTGCCGGTACGGATGACGACTTCCTCGAATTCCGACTGGCGGCGGCTCTGGCCCTGATGAACACGCTGACGGGGCATCACGATCTGGTGATGAAATACCGGCGCATGGAACTCGACGCGGCGCAACGCACCGGAAGCCCTGACCATGTGGCCCTGGCCTGGAACGACATGGCCACGGAGTATCTGCGGATTAATCGCACCGACAGTTTCATGGTGTGCATGAACCACTGCCGGCCGCTGCTTGAAAAAGCCGGTCCGAAGGTGCAGGCCGTCATACGCACCAATTTGGGCTGCTACCACATTAACCGTGGCGATACGGTCCGCGCCCTTCGGCTGCTCACGCAGGCCTACATAGGTTGCCCCGACCGCATGGCGTCGCTCCGTTTGGGCGACATTTACGCGGCCACGGGCCGCGTGCAGCAGGCCGAGCGCATGTGGTACGACGCTGCCGGCTCTGACGCACCGGACATCAGCAAGAGTGCCCTGAAAAAACTCATCGCCCTGGCGCGCACCAGAGGCGACGACAAGGCGAGGCTGTTTCTGAGCGATAGGCTCAACGCCGTGTATGACAACGACATCCCGCTCGAAACGGCAAGCTCGCTTGTCGAACTGCAAAAAGATTATGACAGCAGGCGGGGCGAACGTCTTTATCACGCCAATTTGATGCGCATGGGCGGCGCGACCGTCGTGCTGCTGATGGTGATGGCGGGGGTCATCATTTATCACCGGCGCAAAATAGGCCATTACGGCCGTGTAATCAGCCGGCAGAACATGACGCTCGAGGAGTTGAACACCGGCTACACGCGTGACCTGGAGAACTACCGCAGCCTCAAACAGCGGCTCGAAGCATTGCAGCAGGCACGGGAAAAGGATGTCAGACTGATTGAAGAGAAAACACATGAAATGGAGCAGATGCAGGCGCAGCTGGCCACCTACCAGAACCGCCGCAAGCCGGAGCAGTGGGACATGGAAGACCGGCTGATTAGTGACGACCGCGTGTATGCGCTCCACCGCCGGGCTTCTGCCGGACGTCTGGCCGAACCGCAGGACTGGAGCGCGCTGCATCAGCTGACCAACCGTTACGACGGCAACCTGTGCGCCCTGTTTGCCAATCACTCCAACCTCTCGCCCAACGAAATCAACGTCATCATACTGACGCGCCTGCGCTTCATACCTACGGAGATTGCCGTACTGACGGGCATGTCGTCACAATCGGTCACCAACACAAGGGCACGCCTGCTGCAGAAAATATTCGGCGTGAAAGGGGGAGCAAAGGATTTCGACGACCGCATACGCAGTCTTTAGCTTAGGTTTTAAAGCCAAGCGCATCACGGCTGTTATTGGTAGCACATTCCGTACTTTGTGCCATACCGCAAAAATACCGTTGCAGGTATGGCGCAAAGTTCAAAAGCCTAAATGTATCTTTCGGCGGAGTATAAGCAAAAAGTGCATATGTATGCAACTGTTGTGTCCGGCGATTTACCCTGAACCGTATCCGCAACCACAACCGTAAACAGAAAGTGCAGATACATTGCTGAGATTCACCGCCTTTTTGCATACATTCTATACCCTTGAGTGGTATCAATGTGTATCGCCTTAAACTTTTGCTGCGCAGTTACACCATGCCAGGTTTGTACAGTATACAAATTCTTACTGTGGAATACATGGTGCAATGCCTGGCTTCGCCGCTGTTAAAAAAGACAGAATGTCTTGATTCCTACACTTTTTATCACCTGCCTATCCCAGATTCGCTGATATTTTCGCTTTATATTTTGCTAATATGAAAAATATGCATACCTTTGCCGTGCACACGTGTGCAAAACCGGACGCCAGAATCGAATTTATTTACCGCTTATAATCAATAAAATAAATGAAGCTATGAGAAAAACATTTTTAATAGGCATCATGCTTGCCTTACCCTGTTTCTGTTGGGGGGCAGACATTCTTCCTGACCATTTTAAAAAATTGTGCAACATCTACACTGCTGCAACCAGTGCTTTTAATGAGATGCATTCTGCCGCAGACTGGGAGCAAACAAAAAAGGTTTTGGTGGAACTGCAGGATAAATGTCAAAATGATCCTGATATTCAGAATGTACTACAACTGACCTACCCAACTTGTCCGAAAGAACTCAAGAACTGTTATGAAAGTACATTGAAAGAGCAACTGGAAATGAAAGATGCTGTCAAGCGTTTATCTATGGAAGGAACTTTACAAGAGAAGAACATATCTGTTTCCATTAATGACTTTGTGAAGACAGTTTATTTGCAGGAATTGGTATATGACGAACGTAGAGGAAATGAAGGGGCACCATACGAGACAAAAAAACAACGGGATGCCCGAATGAAATGGTGGAGAGACGGAAAATTCGGTATGTTTATCCATTATGGTCTTTATTCAGGACTTGCTGGAGAATTTCAGGGAAAAAAATATGAAGGTTGTGTAGAATGGATTCAAATGCAGTCGGGCGCAGATTTCGATACCTATAAAAAAGAGGCTCTTCCCCGTTTCAATCCCAGAAGCGGGATGGCCGAAGAATGGGTTAAACTTGCCAAAGAGGCAGGTTGCACCTACACGGTACTGACAAGCAGGCATCATGAAGGTTTCAATATGTTCAATACCCCTAACTATGACTTTAATGTAGTGAAATTAAAGGGTATTGATGTCGTAAAGGAATATTCTGAGGCCTGCAAGAAGTATGACATGAAAGCCGGTTATTATGTATCTCTTTTGGACTGGAACCATCCTGATTATGATCCCAGCGGATCGGGAATCTCCTATCCAGCCGGAAATTATGAAGCTGAAAAACAGGGAAAACGGCATTTCGGGAACCACGAAAAGTATAAAGAATACCTGTTCACCATTTTCAATGAATTACTCGACCAATATAAAGTGGACCTGGTATGGTGGGATTTCAGCCAGCCTAAATTTCAAGGCGATTACGCTTGGGGAGCTACCCGCCTAATGAAAGCCTTATTCGATAAAAATCCAAAGGCAATCCAAAACAACCGTCTTTATCATTCGGATAATCATTTGAGTGAAGGAGGAATAAAAGTAACTCCAACTTGGAAAGGAGATTATTCGACGGCTGAACATCATATTCCTGCGACAGGAATAGATGGAGACTGGGAAGCATGCCAGACGTTGAACGGAACATGGGGATATTCTGCCGATAACCAGAAATGGAAAACTTCTGAAGATTTGATACATGAGTTGATTGATGTCGTAAGTCGGGGAGGAAACTTTTTGCTGAATATCGGCCCTAAAAGTGATGGATCAATACCGGAAGAAAGCATCAGGCTTTTTAAAGAAATTGGAAAATGGATGAAAGTTAATGGAGAAGCAATCTATGGGACACGTGCAAATCCTTTTGATAAAGAATTTGACTGGGGGCGGATTACTCGTAAGGGAAACGACAAACTATACATTATTATGTATGGTAAACCGGAAAATGGGAGAATTGAACTGCCCTGTACTTTTGAAAAAGGAAAAGTTAAGGCAAAGATGCTTTATGGAAATAAAACAGTGAGAGTAGAACAGAATGTCAAGCATAAAATGTGTATTATAGATGTTAGTACAGTCCAGTTCAATGGGCCAGCAACGGTGGTAGAATTAAAGGGTAAATGGAGCTTGTAATATTTGTAAGAATTGTAAAATGGCAGCGCTTACTAATTGGGTTGCCTCATTACAATTTTATCAAGAAGTTGCTGTTGAGCATATTTAAAATTGAGTCTAATAGTTTTTAATGACAAAACACAAGGCCGACTTACCATCAGAAAGGTAAGCCGGCCTTGTGTATATATGTAGGGAAAGGAGCGAATTAATCCTCGTCGTCCTCCTCTTCATCGTTGTTTTCAGGCTGAAGCGGCGTGTGGTCCTTGGGGAGGGTGAAGGTGAAGAGCAGGCCGCCGGCCGTCTCATTTTCTACCTGTATTTGTCCGCCATGATAGAGCACGGCGTTCTTTACGATGGCCAGGCCCAGACCTGTTCCGCCCAGTTTGCGTGAGCGTCCCTTGTCGGCGCGGTAGAAGCGTTCAAAGAGGTGGGGCAGGTGTTCGGGACTGACGCCGTTTCCGTTGTCGGAGAAGCGGATGACGTACCAGTCGGCATCCTGTGCCTCGCACTCTACGGTGATGACCTTGCTCTGTCCGGCGTAGAAGATGGCGTTGTCCGTCAGGTTGCGGAAGATGGAGTAAATCAAACCGGAGTTACCGTTGATCGTTACCTCGGGTGAGATGTGGAGCATCATTTTCATCTGTTTCTCCTCCAGTTGCAGGTGTACGTCCTGCTGCACGCCCTTGACCAGTTCGAGCAGGTTGATGGTGGCGCGTTCGTAGTTGTCGTGGGTATCGTCCAGGCTGTTCAGGGCTGAAATGTCGCGCACCAGGTTGGTCAGTCTGCAGCTCTGGGCATAGCAGCGCTGCAGGAACATGCGGCAGGTGTCCATGTCGATGTCCGGCGTCTTGACGATGGTTTCCAGGTATCCCTGTATGCTGGCCACGGGTGTTTTCAGCTCGTGGGCAATGTTCTGCGTCAGCTGGCGCTTGAGGCGCTCCTTGTCGCGGCGGCTGCTTTGCAGCTGGGCGTAGAGGTGTACAATGTTGCGTGAGATGTCGCCCAGTTCGTTGTGGGGGAAGTTGAGTGAGTCAGGGTCGGGTATTTCCTCGGCCTCCATCTTCTTGGCAAACTGGCGCAGTTGCTTGATGCTCTTGCCGATGCGCTGGGTGAAGAAGAAGTACAACCCTACGAGCAGCAGTGTGAGCACCAGCGTGAACCAGAAATAGTTGGAGTCGGCCTGGAGAATCTGCATCAGGTTGTCGTCATAGGGCAGGGCCGAACGGACAATGAGATGGATTTCGGGGAAATAAGTGGCTACGTAAAAGTATTCGAGTCCTGTGGTATGCGAAAAGCGGCGCAGGTCGAAGCCCTGTTTGTGTCGCAGCGCCCGGCGCACTTCGGGGCGGTTCAGGTGGTTGGTCCATTCGGCCGAGTCGGCCCGGTTGTCAAAGAGTACGTCGCCACGGTCGGTAATGATGGTGATGCGCAGCTCCTTGGTTTTGTGATAATGCAGGAAGCGGTCCAGCCGCTGTTTGTCCACGCGGTTGCTGTCGACGACCTGCGCAATGAGGGCGTTGTAGTCCTGCAGGCGATCGTTGAGCGAGTCGGTTTTGTACACCAGTTCGCGGTGGTGCTGATAAATGATGAAACAGGCGGCAAACACCACGAAGATGGACATTACGGAGATGAATATCCGGTAGCTGAAGGGAATTTTGAATTGTCTGGACATGATGGGGTATAAGTCACGGGGGCACGGTTGTTTTACTCAAAGCAGTATCCGTAGCCTTGTCGGGTTACGATGTGACTGTCGTAGGGAGCGATTTTTTTGCGTAGTCGGGTAATTTTGACATCTACGGTACGGTCGAGTACGTAGACCTCGTCGGTCCAGACCTTTTTGAGGATTTCTTCGCGTGAGAATACCTTTCCCGGATTTTCAAGCAGCAGTTGCAGAATCTGGAATTCCTTTTTGGTCAGAGCCACTTCGCGGTCGCCGATTCTTACCTTTTTGCTCTCCAAGTCGATGGTGAGGTCTTCGTATTGCAGGTTGTGACTGACAGCAGGCACTACGCCGGCGGTGCGGCGCAGCACGGCTTTGACGCGCAGAATCACCTCACGGATGGAAAACGGTTTGGAGATATAGTCATCGGCTCCGATGCTGAAACCCGTGCAGGTGTCGTTGACGGTGTCCTTGGCAGTGATGAATATGACGGGGATGTGAGCCGTTTCCTTGCGTTCCTTGAGCATTGAAGCCATCTTGAAACCTGAAATTTCACCCATCATGACGTCCAGCAGGATAAGCTGAAATTTGGGCAAGTCAAGCTGAAGTGCCTCTTCAGCCGAATAGGCGGTGGTTACGTCGTAGCCTTCGTTTTTCAGATTAAAGCGGAGAATTTCGCATAAATCCTCTTCGTCGTCAACTACTAAAATCTTTTCGTTCATAATGGCTGGTTATAATTGGGGTAAAACGTTGTTTATCTATTCTTTTCAGACCCCCTGATGTTGTTGAGTCCTTTTTCAGTTTGTCTTTCCAGGTTCAAAGATAAGAAAAATGCGGCGTTGGTCATGGACGGTACGTCGTTTTTTTGATTCCGGCTGACGACGGGTAATCAGAAGTGAACCATGAACTCCACTACAACTTTGTCCTGTTCGCTTTCCTTGGGAATGCCGCTGTTGCGGTAAAAGTATTTCTCGTAGTTCAGGCGGATGGCCGTGTTTTGAATCTTTTGCGGAATCAGCGTAACGCCGCCTGTCAGACGTCCGCGCTGGTAGTCGGTAATGGCCAGCAGGTGTTCTTTGCCCGGCGTGGTCTGGTAAACGGTTCCGTCGCTGTGGTCGGTCATGAAGTCGTAGCGCAGCAGAAACTGGATACCTTTCAGAATGCGGCGTACGGGTTGCGTGTAGGTTACAAACGTATTGAAGGCATGCACATCCTCGAAGGCGTGGTCGGCATAGTGCTTGTAGAGGTATTCAGCTTCGGCATGCCAGCGTCCGTTGTCAAAGTTGATGCCGCCGTCGTACAGCCAGATGCGGGTGGAGTCAGGGCAGACCGTCTGAGAACTGAGCTCCAGATTGAAATTCGGGGCAAAGTTCCACTCCATTTTGGCTGAGTAGTTGACATTCTTGTGCCACTCCTTCTGCTCGGTCAGGCCGGCGCCGTTGAAGATACCGGCACTGAGTTTCATGCGAGCCGGTTTGATGTCATAGGCCAGCATGGCACCCACATCACGTACGTCACCTACCTGCTTGGCGATGAAGGAACGGTTGGCAAAATACTGCACATGAGGCGAGCGGTGGGCATCAATGCTGAAGGGAACGCGCATCTGACCGATTTGAAAGTCCAGATTCTTGACAGGAGTTACTTTTACGTAAGCGTCGAGCATGCGCATCTGTCCCTGGTCGCTCAAGTCAATTTCGGCCTTGTATCCGATGGCCTTGATGACCTGCCCCTCAATACTGACGCGGGCGTTTCGTACCTGGAAACGGCTTTCGTTGATTTCCGGCTGGTATTCATACTTGCCGCGGAGTGTTCCGTGTACTTCAAACCGTTTTTCCTTTTGTGTAGAGTCCGATGTTTCCTTTGCGTGAACCAGATTTCCCTGGCTCATGGCCAGCACTAATCCTAAGAGATAATACGTAATTTTCATGCTGCAAAAATACAGCCGTTGCATGATGCCGATGTTTCAGAAATGTTATATAAATATTACAGCGGCGCTGTTGCGGCCTGTTGTGGACGGAAAAATGTGATTTTCTTGAGCTAACTGCGTGATAATAAAAATATTTAGCATAAAAGTTGGCAAATGTTTGGAAGGAAATGATTATTTTTGCATATTCAAACAGAATAGGCACGAGAAAATGAGACAGCTAAAGATTAACAAGAGCATCACGAACCGCTCCAGTGCGGCGTTGGATAAATATCTCGTGGAAATAGGCCGTGAAGAACTGATATCCACAGACGAAGAGGTTGAGTTGGCGCAGCGTATTCATAAAGGCGACCGTGAAGCACTTGAAAAGCTCACGCGGGCCAACTTGCGCTTTGTGGTGAGTGTGGCCAAGCAATATCAGAATCAGGGTCTGGCCCTCAATGATTTGATTGACGAAGGTAATTTAGGTCTCATTAAAGCCGCGCAGAAGTTCGACGAAACCCGCGGATTCAAGTTCATCAGTTATGCCGTATGGTGGATCAGGCAGAGTATTCTGCAGGCCATTTCGGAGCAGAGCCGTATTGTGCGCATGCCGCTCAATCAGGTAGGGTTCCACTGCAAGCTGACCAAAACAATCGTGAATTTTGAGCAGGAAAACGAACGCCGCCCCTCGTTGCAGGAGCTGGCCGACCTGTTGGATACCGATGTGGAGAAAATACGCGAGGCTCTCGGCTCCAACGGAAAGAAAGTATCCGTTGACGCACCGTTTCAGGACGATGAGTCAAACAGTATGATTGATATCATGACCGACGAGTCGGCGCCCGGAACGGACAACAAGATGGAGCACGAATCACTCTCCACCGATCTGGAGGCAGCCTTGCGCACGGTGCTGAATCCGCGTGAGCAGGACGTTATCAAAATGCTTTTCGGCATAGGCCGCCCCGAAATGACAGCCGAGGAGGTTTCGGCCACTTTGGGACTGACGCGTGAGCGCGTGCGTCAGATCAAGGAACGGGCGTTGCGGCATTTACGTGAAGCAAAGTGCATTGAAGTATTAACCAAATATCTCGGATAGCGATTGTGGATACCGGATATTCCGATTGCCCCGACTGAAACAAAAGGCTTACGCCACTATATGTTGAATGACAGAGCGTGAAGCGTTTATTTTATGGGATTACCGTATGTGCCGACAGCTTTTGGAGTTGCCGGGCACGTTTTGTTGGTGTATATAATTCTAAATAGCCATCTATATATCATAGTATGAGACAGCTGAAAATTAATAAAAGTATTACTAACCGTTCGAGTGCGGCTCTTGACAAGTATCTGGTAGAGATTGGACGTGAGGAACTCATTTCTACTGAGGAGGAAGTAGAACTGGCCCAGCGCATCAAGCGTGGCGACCAGGAGGCCGTCGACAAACTGACGCGCGCCAACTTGCGCTTTGTGGTGAGTGTGGCCAAGCAGTATCAGAATCAGGGACTGGCACTGAACGACATTATTAATGAAGGCAACGTCGGGCTGATCAAGGCTGCCAAAAAGTTTGACGAAACCCGCGGATTCAAATTTATCAGTTATGCCGTATGGTGGATCAGGCAGAGCATTCTGCAGGCCATTTCGGAGCAGAGCCGTATTGTGCGCATGCCGCTCAATCAGGTAGGCTTCCAGAGCAAGATGAACAAGGCCATTGTCAGCTTTGAGCAGGAGTTCGAACGCCGCCCGTCAGTACAGGAGCTGGCCGACCTGCTGGATACGGACGTCGAGAAGGTGAGCGAAGCCATTGGCGCCAACGGCAAGAAAGTGTCGGTTGACGCTCCTTTCCAGGACGACGACTCCAACTGTATGATTGACGTGATGAGCGATGATTCGGCGCCTACCACCGACAACCGCATGGAGCAGGAATCTCTCTCGTCCGACCTCGACATGGCGCTCTCCAGCATTCTCAACGAGCGTGAGCAGAAGGTCATCAAAATGCTCTTCGGTATCGGACAAAACGAAATGACCGCCGAGGAAGTTTCGGCCAATCTGGGCCTGACGCGCGAGCGTGTGCGTCAGATTAAGGAACGCGCCTTGCGCCATTTGCGTGAGTCGGAAAACATTAAGGTTCTGGCCAAGTATCTGGGATAAGCCAGTGGCCCGTTGCGGGATGTTTGCTTGAGCATCAGTCCCGCTGTGTGCGGAGAATTACGCCTTTCGCGCTTGCGCGGACGTGGTTCTCCGCACTTTTTTGTGTGGATTCGTGAAAAGGACGTGGCGCGGAAAATAAAAAAGTCGGGAAGTAAAAAATCTTTGCTCCCGGCTAAATGAAAAAGCCTGCCGGTTTGTTGCGGACAGGGGCTGCGCGAATGCACCTTCCGGGCCGACCTCCGCCTGCCGTGCGGCTGCTGCATGACCGGTGGTGCCGCTGCATCGGGACGTAGCGCCGCTGTTATACTTTTTTGGCGCACTGCCGTTTGGCCAGCCGTGTCGGAATGTCTACTTTTGTAAGATTAAACATGGATTTATGACAACAAGACAACGCCTTTTTCTTCTGTCCGTCTTACTGGCCTTTGCCGGCGTTCCGTCGGCAAAGGGGCAGCGGCCTACTTCGTTTGACAGCCTGTACAGCTGTTTCAGCCATCTCTCGCGTTACAACGTGGCTTATACGCGGGAACAGGTGTTTGTTCATCTGGACAACAATGCCTATTTTACGGGCGACGACATCTGGTACAGCGCCTACGTGGTGTATGGTTCCAATCTGCGCCCTACGGGCATGAGCCGTGTGCTCTCCGTGGAGCGGCTCAACGAGTCGGGCAATGTGGTGCAGCGCCATCGGCTGCGGGTGCAGGACGGCCGGGCCGACGGCAATTTCAAGCTCGACGAAACCTGCCATTCGGGCTATTACGAAATACGCGCCTATACGCGCCCCATGCTGAATTGGGACGAGGCCGGAGTGTTTTCGCGCGTGGTGCCCGTGTTTGTCCGTCCGGAGCAGGAGGGAGCGCCGCGGCAGCTGGAGCTGCGCAGCAATGTGTCGTCCCATCGTAACCGTCCGGCTGATGCCGTCAGTCTGCCGCATGGTGCCGTTGAGGCCGGCGGGCTGCAGATAGGCTTTTATCCCGAAGGCGGTCAGCTGGTTGACGGTCAGCCCCTGCATGCCGCCTTTAAGGTAACCGACGGGCAGGGCGTTTCGCAACGAGCCACGCTGCGCCTTTTTTCGGCCGACGGTCGTGAAGTGGGCCGTGCCGCAACCCGGTATATGGGCATGGGGCATATCGACGCTCAGGCACAGCCCGACTGGAGCCGCGTGCGGGCGGAACTGACCGACGAGCAGGGACACACCGTCAGCGTCAGTCTTCCTGAGGCTCATCGCGAGGGGGCTGCCATCTGTTTCAACGCTCCGTCTGCCGACGACTCACTGCGCTTTGAAATCAGCGCTACGCCCTCCCTGCGCCGGCAGCTTTTGGGCGTGAGCATCACGTGTCGCGGCGAGGCCCACTATCTGGATACGCTCCGTATGGGCGCGGCACAAAAGATGCTGACGCTTCCGGCCGACTATGCCGGACAGGGCGTGAACGAGCTGACCCTCTTTACTCCCGACGGGCGTATTCTGGCCGAACGGCTTTTCTGGCGTGAGCCCGACAGCCTGGCCCGGGTTGACGTGCGGCAGAACCGTGCGCACTACGGAGCCTGCAGCCCCGTGGTGCTCAAGGTCAGTGTGCCCCGCTATGAGGATTACGGAAGCAACGTGCGCTTTTCGATGGCCGTGCGCGAGGCCGGTTCTGATATAGTACGCCGCGCGCCGGGCATACGCGAGCAGCTGCTTCTCTCGTCCTCCGTAAGGGGATACGTAGAGCGTCCGGAATATTATTTTGAGTCGGCCGATTCGGCCCATCGTGCGGCCCTCGACCTTTTGCTTCAGGTGCAGGGCTGGCGCAGCCATAACTGGCAGCAGATGGCCGGTCTGGAGCCTATGCGGGTCCGGCATCCCGTGGAGGAGGGGATGCTGATTGACGGCACCATCTACGACGGCAGCAGCCGGCGGCGCACGTGTCCTGACTACAGCCTCTCGGTGCGTATCGTCCTGCCGGGCAGCAATCAGCTCAAGGGCGAAACCCGTACTGACTCGCTGGGCAATTTCAGTTTCATGGCGCCTTCGTTCTACGGGCCGGCCATGGGCGTGTTCAGTGCGCGCAATGCCCGCGACAAGCGTAAGTACTGCATCATTTCGCTCCATCGCAACCTGGCGCCGCAGCCCCGGGCCTACTGGAAGCAGGAGTTGCGCCTTGTGCCGCCGCAGCTGGACTATACCGCTGCCCGACTGACCGAGACGCCGCTTTTCAGCTGGCAGGATACCATTCGTACCGACATTCAGCTGCGCGAGGTGACCGTCAGCGAAAAAGGCTATGATGACTATTACGGCGGGCGTTACACCTGGATGGGCGGTGAGGAATATGGCAAGAAATATTCCGAGACCTATTATAACGTGGCCGACGAGGTGGAGCAATATATGGACCAGGGATTCGACGTGCCCGGCACCTATGAGTGGCTGGCCGAGAAGGACCGGCGCTTTACCCTGGATGTGACGCCCGAAGGCGGCGAGCGCCTGCGCTTTATGGGCAAGCAAGTCATTACGGTGGTTGACAACGGAGCGGGCAAGCTGCTTTCGGTTGACCGGCTCGACGACCTGCGCTCCATGATGGTGTGTACCGACGCGGCCGAAATCAGCCGTCGTGCTCCGGTGGGGCAGTCACACAGGATAGGGTGTGTACTTTTTCTTTATACCGACCCGGCCATGAATATTTTTGACCACCGCAAGGGCGAGCGCATTACGCGGCTTGAGGGATACCGTGCACCCGTTGAATTTTACTCGCCCAATTACCGGAAAACCGAAATGCCTACGACAACCGATTTCCGCCGTACGCTCTACTGGAATCCCGACGTAGAGCTCGACAGCCGGGGGGAGGCTACACTGACCTTTTATTCCAATTCGCAACCCACACAGCGGCTGGCCGTATCCGTGCAGGGATTTACGGCCGACGGTCATCTGATTGAGCTGGAGCGGTAGGCCCTGGGGCCGGCAGCATTGTGGGTGGGGGGCCGCGGCTGTTGTCTGCACGTTTCAGTGCGGAAGATAAAAACAGGAAGCGACCTTGAATTTTTTTCATCCGACCTCGGCGGAAAAAGGTGCCGGCTTTTTTCCTTTTCCCCGGAGGGAGGAGTAAATATAAAATCAGGCCTTGTCCCGTATCGGGAACAAGGCCTGATTTTTCAAAATTAAGGATGAAAAGTAAGGAATGTATGTGGGACTGAAACTTAGTCAGTCAGTTTTTCGGTAGCACGTACCAGGTGGCGCAGGCTGGAGAGCAGCTCCTGGGTTTCCTGCAGCCAGTTGAGGTAGAGCAGCGAAATCTTCACGCTTCCGGTTTCCTTCTGCATCTTGTCGAGCTGTTTTTTGCGCAGGCTTGACAGGTCTTCCTTGTAATGGTCAATCTGCAACAGCAGCGTTTGGGCGTTGGCGTAGTCGTTGGCGCGTATCATTTCAAATGCCTCATGCATCATGCTGTCGGCCTGTCGGCGTACGGCGATGGCCTCTTCGGCACATTCCTGCGAGAGCGGCGTAAAGTTGTTTTCGATGTGTTCCTTTATCGGGTCAACGATACGGCGTACGCAGTACATCATTTGCTGGGCGCTGTTTGACATCAGGTGGAACCACGTGTTGTTCTCGATGGCAATTCCGCTGTCAATGCGGCGCATACCCACCATTTCGCGCTGACGGTTGCGGCGCAGGTCTTCCTTGTGCTGACGCACCATCTTGTCGGTCTTGCGCAGCAGGCGCAGGTCGTTGTGGCAGAGCGCATCGGTGGCGTTGTCATACTCCTGCAGGGTACACTGCAACAGTGCGGCCTGACTCTCGGCAGCGTGCTGGCGGAGCAATTCCCAGTTCTTCACGCGGTCTTTGGAGCGCAGAATCTGCTGGAACAGGTCGTCCTTCTTTTCGGTCTGTTTTTTCTTCTTGAAGCGGATGTTGCTCTGCACGAGCAGCACCACGGCCACGGCAATGAAGATGACCATCACCACGGTGCCGCCGTAGTACATGGCTGCCGTAATGAAGGCACAGATGATAAAGGCTACGAAGGCCGTAATGAACCATCCGCCGATGACGGAGAGCATACCCGTAATGCGGTAAACGGCACTTTCACGGCTCCATGCGCGGTCGGCCAGCGCTGTACCCATGGCTACGATAAAGGTAATGTAGGTGGTTGAAAGGGGCAGTTTCATGCTCGTACCGAAAATGATGAGCAGGGCTGAGAGTACCAGATTGACCGAAGCACGTACCAGGTCGAAGGCTGCACCGTCGGCCAGAATGATTTCGTCCTTCTGGAAGCGGCTGTCCACCCAGCGGCCTACACTCTTGGGGATAAAGCGGCTGATGGTTTCGGCAGCAGAGCGGGTGTTGCGTACAATCAGTCGGGCCATGGCTGAGGAGCCGAACATCTCGTCGCCCTCTTCCTGACGGGACAGGTCAACGGAGGTTTTGATTACGTTGTGGGCTTTTTTCGAGGTGGCCAGGGCGTACACCATGATGGCACCGGCCAGGAAGAGGAAGAGTACGGGGGTGCGGGCCTCTTCGTTGAGCGAGCCCATCATGAATTCGTTGATGCCAAGGCCGTGGGCGTTGGCTGTAAAGTCAAGGTAGGAAGAATAGCCGGCCAGAGGCACACCGATAAAGTTGACCAGGTCGTTTCCGGCAAAGGCCAGGGCCAGCGAGAAGGTTCCCAGGAGTACGGTAATCTTGAACACGTTGACCTTAAGCAGGTGCAGAATCTGGCAGAGTACGGTGAAGATGACAAAGCATATGCCTACCAGCATCATGGTGTTGTCGGCAATCCAGGCTTTGTCGGCAGCTGTGATGAATGAAGACGACTTGAGTCCGCTGATCAGAATGAAATAGGTCAGTGAGGTGCAGGCAATGCCGCCGAATATGCCGATGGTATATTTCAGATGGCGTGTGTATCCGAAGGTAAACACGATGCGGGCCACCCACTGCACGAATGCACCTACGATAAAGGCGATGGCCACGGAGAGGAATATACCCAGAATTACCTGAAGGGCTTTTTCCGTGTTGAGCAGGTTTCCGAATGTGAGCACGTCCTGTGAGTCGGCCAGAATCTTGAGGCAGGCCAGGATAAACGTACCGCCCAGCAGCTCGAACACCATGGAAACGGTCGTGGAGGTGGGCATTCCCAGCGTGTTGAAGATGTCGAGCAATACGACATCCGTTACCATGACGGCCAGGAAGATACACATCAGTTCGTGGAAGGTGAACATTTGTGGCTGGAAGATGCCATGGCGCGCAATGTCCATCATTCCGTTACTGGTGGCCGCACCGATAAATACGCCGATTGAGGCGACAATCAGGATGGTGCGGAAACGCGCTACTTTGGTTCCCACGGCCGAATTCAAAAAGTTCACGGCATCGTTGCTGACACCGACCAGCAGGTCGAACACGGCCAGCATGAACAGGAATACGACGATTCCAAGATAAATTAGTTCCATACAGTTGATAAATATTAGCAGTTTTCGACTGCAAATTTCGCTACATGTCGTTGCGCGGGTGTTACAAATATGTTACAAAAATGTTACAGCCGAAAAAAGAGGCTGACAATCAGTAGGATAAAATGAAATGTATGGAAAATGGCATACTTTTCGGCATGCTACGGGGTGGGGAAGACGCGGTTTTTCAGTCGGCTTGGGGCAAAGAGTTTTACCGGTCGGAAAACAGGGTGGCTTACAGAATGAACAAGGTCGGAACTTGTTTCTTTTAGTTCCGACCTTGTTTTTCCGAAACGGCATGCCGTAGTGCCGGCATGCGGCGCAGCCGGCTATTTGATGTGGCTGCGTATTTTCTTGAGGTAGCCGTTGAGGGCATCCTCGTCTTTGCGGTCGATGATGTCGATGAGTTCCTTCAGTTCCGTGCGTATGTTGCTGACATGGGTGCTGGTGCGGGGGTTGAAGAGGATTTCGCGCAGCAGGCAGTCGTCCTCGCTCAGTACGCCGCGGGCAATGTTCATGTGACGCTTGAAGGTGGTGCCCGGAGCATCCTGGTGTTTCATGACGGCCGCAAACACAAAGGTCGACACAAACGGGATGGACAGCGAGTAGGCCATGGTTTCGTCATGTTCGTCAAAGGTGTATTCGCGCACGTTCAGTCCGAGCTTGCTGTAAAGGTCCTTAAAGAAGATGCGGCCCATGTAGTCACCTTCGGAAATGATGATGGCACTTTCGTTGGAGAGCATGCCCAGGTTGGCAAACGTGGGGCCGAACATGGGGTGGGTGGACACGTAGCGGAAGCCGCACTGCTCGTAGAATCCCTGCAGGTGAGTCTTGACCGAGGCAATGTCGCTCAGGATGCAGTCCTTGGGCAGATGAGGAATTACCTCACGAAACACGTCAATCGTGTATTTCAGTGTGACGGCGTTGATGACCAGTTCGGGCTTGAAGTCGTCAATTTCTTCCAGCGTGGTAAAACGCAGCGTGTTGTACATAAAGCGAAGACGCTTGGGGTCAACTTCGTAAACGGCAGTTTCGTGTTCAAAGCTGAGCAGGTCCACAAAAAACGACCCCATCTTGCCTGCGCCCAGAATCAGTATTCGCATATTGGTTTATAGAATTTTCCGGATGTTTTTCTTATTTGTTCATAGTGTCCATTTGCTGACGTACGCTTTCCTCGTGGATGGCTTCGAAGATGGTCTTGATGAAGTCGGCGTCCATGCCGCAGAGTACGCCCTGTGCGCCGCGCTTGTCGAGAATCTCGTTGTAGCGTTCGGTCTGTACCACGGTCATGTTGTGTTCCTTTTTGTACTGACCGATTTCGCGGCATACGCGCATACGGCGTGAGAGCAGGTCGAGCAGGTTGTTGTCGAATTCGTCAATCTGGCGGCGCAGCGCTTCGAGGCTTTCGGTAGTCTGCGTAATGTTGCGGATGACCAGTTTGTCGAGAATAAAGTCGAGCACTTCAGGCGTTACCTGCTGTGCTGCATCACTCCAGGCAGCGTCGGGGTTGCAGTGGCTCTCAACCACCAGTCCGTCGAAGCCCAGGTCCATGGCCTGCTGGCAGAGCGGGGCTATCAGTTCGCGGCGTCCGCCGATGTGGCTGGGGTCGCAGAACATGGGCAGGTTAGGAATGCGGCGGCGCAGCTCAATGGGGATGTGCCACATGGGCAGGTTGCGGTAGAGCTTCTTGTCGTAGGTAGAGAAACCGCGGTGAATGGCTCCCATGCGCTTGACTCCGGCTCCGTTGATGCGCTCCAGTGCGCCGATCCACAGCTCCAGGTCGGGGTTTACGGGGTTCTTGACCAGGACGGGGATGTCCACGCCGCGCAGCGAGTCGGCCAGTTCCTGCATGGCAAAGGGGTTGGCCGTGGTGCGGGCACCAATCCACAAAATGTCGATACCACTTTCCAGACAGGCTTCAACATGTTTGGGCGTAGCCACTTCCGTAGACACAAGCATGCCGAGTTCTTCCTGCACGCGTTTGAGCCAGGGCAGGCCCAGTGTGCCTACGCCTTCAAAGCCTCCGGGCTTGGTGCGCGGTTTCCATACGCCGGCGCGGAATATCTTGATGCCTTTTTTACAAAGTTGGGTGGCGGTGTTCATCACTTGCTCTTCGGTCTCGGCAGAACACGGACCGGCAATTACGATGGGGCGTTTGTTGTCAATGCCCGGCAGGTTCAGGGGCGATAAGGTTAATTCCATAGTTTTTAGTATTACGGTGTTATTGAATGCGTTGATTTATGTTTATTTGCTGCGCCTTCAAGGCTCAGCGGGCAAATACCTGTTGGATGCGTTCAAGCGCTTCGGCCATCTTTTCCTCTTTGGCGCAGAGCGAAATACGGATGTAGCGGTTGCCGTTGCTGCCGAAGATGAAGCCGGGAGTGATGAAAACCCGTGCCTCGTGCAGCACGCGCTCCGTAAGTGCCTCGCAGTCGGCATAGCTGTCGGGGATGCGTCCCCAGAGGAACATGCCTACCTGCGTGGGGTCGTACTGGCAGCCCAGGGTGTCCATGATTTGTTCGGCCAGGCGGCGCCGGCGGGCATATACCTGGTAGTTGGCCTCTTCGTGCCATTCGGCCGGATTCCGGTAAGCCGTGGCCGCAGCCAGCTGCATGGGGCGGAATGTTCCGGAGTCGATGTTGCTTTTAACTTTCAGAATCCAGCTGACAAATTCGGCGTTGGTGGCCAGCATACCCACGCGCCATCCAGGCATGTTGTGGCTTTTGCTCATGGAGTTGAACTCGATGCAGCAGCTCTTGGCGCCGTCTACCTGAAGCAGGCTCAGCGGCTTGTGGTTGAGGATGAAACTGTAAGGGTTGTCGTTGACTACTACGATGTGGTGGCGCTGCGCAAAGTCAACCAGACGTTCGTAGGTGCGCATTTGGGCAGCTGCTCCGGTGGGCATGTTGGGATAGTTGGTCCACATGATTTTCACGCGGCTCAGGTCTGTTGCCTCCAGTTCGTCAAAGTCGGGCTGCCATCCGTTGTCGGGGCGCAGGTTGTAGTTGACCACCTGGGTGCCGAGCAGACGGTTGAGCGAGGTGTAGGTAGGGTAGCCCGGGTTGGGCACGAGTACCTCGTCGCCTACGTTGGCCAGGGCCAGTGTTACGTGAAGAATACCCTCCTTTGAGCCGATGAGCGGCTGGATTTCCGTGGCAGGGTCCAGACTGACGCCATACCAGCGGCTGTAGAAGTCGGCCATGGCCTGACGCAGCTCGGGAATGCCGGCGGTGGGCTGGTAGCCGTGGGCGTCGGGCCGGCGGGCCTGCTCACACAGGGTGTCGATGGTGGCGGATGAGGGGGGCATGTCAGGGCTTCCGATGGCCAGACTGATGATGTTCTTTCCCTCTGCATTCATCTGGGCCACTTGCTTGCCCTTGCGGCTGAAGTAGTATTCGTTGACGGTCGAGAGGCGGTCGGCCGGCCGGATGGCGGGGTCAAAATTAGTTTTTTGCAACATATTCTCCGAGTATTTTTAGTGCCTTGGTCAGTGGCCGTACCGCGTCGATGCTCTGGCGGTAGCGGATGTAGTCGTTGTAGGTTACGTCGACGTAGAACAGGTATTCCCATTCGCGGCCAATGATGGGCAGTGATTGAATCTTGGTCAGGTTGATTTTGTAGAACGAAAAGATGCTCAGTATCTGCGACAGCTGGCCTTCCTCATGCGGTACGGCAAAGACGAGCGAGGCTTTGTCCACCTGATGCAGATTGCGCAGGCTGTCGGCGTTCCAGGGGTCGCACATCAGCAGGAAACGTGTGTAGTTGTGCTTGTTGTCCTCAATGCCTTCTTCCAGCACTTTCATGCCGTAGAGCGAAGCCGCATGCTTGTGGCAGATGGCGGCATGGCCCGTGCGGTGCAGGCGGCTGATGTCGGCAGCGGGGCCGGCCGTATCTTCAGCCTCCACTACTTTCAGGTCGGGGTGCTTTTGCAGGAATTCGCGACACTGCATCAGGGCTACGGGGTGGGAGTTGACTTCGTGGAGGGTGCTCCAGTCGTCTTCGGGCAGACACATGATGCTGTGTTCAATGTGCAGCTTGTGTTCGCCCACCACGGTCATGCCGCTCATGCGCAGCAGGTCGTAGTTGTGCAGCAGGCTGCCGGCAATGGTGTTTTCGATGGCCATCAGACCGAGCATCGTATTGTCGTGCTGCATGTGGGCTACCACGTCTTCAAACGTGTTGCAGAAATCCATTTCTATTTCCTCACCCTCAAAATACTGGTGGGCGGCGATGTCGTGGAATGAGCCCTTGATACCTTGTATTGCTATTCTTTTCATGTACGTGTATATAGTTCTGAAACAAAAAATCCCGCTTTTTTGGAGCGGGATTCATATGTTTTTGGTTCATCTTTTTCAGCACACAACGTCCCGCTTCACCGGAGTGGTAAAGTAAAAATAAAAGTAAAAGAATACGTTGTTGCGCATGATGAGGATGTTTTTTATCGTTTTTATTTGTTGTTAGATATGGCAAAAGTACGTTTTTTTTTTAATCAAACAAACATTTTTGATATTTTTTTTATGGCAATGCTGACTTTTTTCTTTCCGAACGCCGGTTTTGTGTTTCCCATGTTACGTGCTGCGGCCTCTTCCGGCATCAGAAGGCTGTGGGCATCGGGCATGGCGAGGGGCTGATGCGCCACGGCGCGGCGGGGATAAAAGGCCGGGGCGTCCGGCGGCAGCGTGGGGAGGAGTGAAATAAGACGGCTTGCAGAAAAAACAAGGTGGCTTGTAAAATAAAATACTTCCCGGGAAAAAATTTTTTCCAAGCCACCTTTTCGGGCGGCGGGGGAGTGATTTTCTTGTCTGCCTTGCCGGCGCCTTGGCCCAAGCGGGGAGTATGGCCGAAAACAGAG
>ENA-ORRI01000436-ORRI01000436.1-human-gut-metagenome-genome-assembly--contig:-NODE-436-length-22679-cov-3.02984_pt1 | contig 22679 bp, 15 predicted proteins | sample MGYA00242172_ERZ509128 | MGnify/ENA primary metagenome ERZ509128 (study PRJEB26280, sample SAMEA2338623) | human gut metagenome | biome: human gut; feature: human-associated habitat; material: faeces... | reverse complement strand
CGACTTGCCGGTCCCGCGGTCGTCCATGCGGAGTACGGCGATGCCTTGCCGGGTCAGGCAGTCGGCTATCATGAGAAACGGTTTGTACTTCCATGCCTCTTCATTCCGGTCTTGCGGTCCGCTGCCGGAAATAAGGAGCACGGCAGGGAATGGCCCTTCCCCTTCGGGCAAGGTCAGTGAGCCGGACAATTTTATGCCGTCTTTCGTGGTGACGGTTACCTCTTCTTCCCGGTAGGGGAAGGGTGGTTTGGGGGTGCCGGGCCTTTCCGGTTCAGACGATGCACCGGCTTTCCGGGCCGTGCGTACCAAGTTCAGCGGAAGGGACTGCCCGGCTTGCGTCACCGTCCCCTCTATCAGGGAGTCGCCGCGTACTTTGCCCACGTAGCAGAACTGTATTTGCGGAATCTTCAGGGTCAATTCTCCGTCGGAAAGGCATTCAGACGACTGTACGGGGAAACCGAAAACTCCTTGTGCAGGACTGTCCATGGTGGTTACCGGTTGGCCGTTCTGCTCTCCGAAGTGGAACACGATAGGCATTGTCGTTTGCCCTATTTGTATCGAGCCTTTGAAGTCCCCTTGTGGGGCTTGTGCATATAATCCTATGGCCGTCCCATACAAAAAACATCCCAATATCATCTTTTTCATGGCGAAATGGTTTTAAAATCAATGTTCAAAATTAAGGTATTGGGAAAATATATGCAATCCGGCCGCGTTAAAAAATCCTTTTCAGAATAAGGGCTTTCCAGTAGGCTACCCTGCATGTTGAGGTTGGTCTTATGCGGCATGTCCTGCGGTTTCCCGTTGGTCGTGTGGATTTGTGCTTTTTGGATAAATGAAAGGGAAATATGGGAATGGGTGACGAAAGGAAAGTAAAATGGCAAATTTTAGAAGAACGGGAGCGTATGGAAAAGTGCTTTCAGGAAGGATTTCAGTCCGATTTATACACGCTTTTTAAGGTTTCAGGTTCGTTTTTCACTTTCCTGAAGCAAAATTAAGAATCAATTTCAGTCGATTCATTTTTCATTCGGCTGAAAAAACACTTTTTTTCTCCGCAGGACTTTCCGGAAAACTGCGCATGACGGCGTACGGACGGGGTGAAAGCGACATACAAACATGTGCAGGATACCCTTTTGGATGCTGATTGGTGGCTTTCGGAGGACAAAAAAGGGGAAGCAGGATGTCATGGAAATACCCTGTCTCGTTGACGAGTGTCTTTTGCCTGTGCGCACGGATTGGCATCCGGACGGACAAAAAGTAAGCGGAAGGAGGCAAACGGTCGGCGTTGTGCATTCTTCCCGTTCCGCGAGAATCGCGTTTTCCCGCTCGTGCCTTCCTTTGTGTCCGAATGGTGCAATCCTGCACCGGCTAGTTTGACAATTTGATAGATTGGGGTGGGATAAATGTGCGGGCATGCACGGAAAATATTAATTTTGCGGCATGGATGCGATAAATGATTATTATATGGAAGAGCTGGACCTCTCGGCCATGAAACGGTTCTTTTTGGAACAAGGGGAGCGGCGGATATTGGAAAAGCAGGATTATTTTGTGCGGCAAGGCGAACGGTCGGGGCGTGTGGCCTATGTGGAAGACGGCATGTTCCGTTTCGTGCGGACGGACACGAAAGGTGGGGAGCATATCGTCGGGTATAGCTTCTGCGACAGTTTCGTGGCCGAATACACCTCGTGCCTTTGTGGCCGTCCGGCGTTGGCAGACGTGCAGGCTATCGTGAGAAGCACGCTTTACGTCTTGCCTTACGAAAAGCTGAGGCGTTACTGGGAAATGTCTCCTGAACATCAGCGTTTGGGGCGCATCGTGGCCGAGCAACTGTTCGTCATGACCTACCGCCGTTTGATGGACAGTTATTGTTGTACGCCCGAAGAGCGTTATATGGACTTGATGAGGCGTTATCCCGAACTGAAAGAACAGCGTCCGCTGAAAGAAATCGCTTCGTTTATCGGGGTGACGCCCGAAACGGTGAGTGCCATCCGGAAAAAATTGTTGAAGTCCGGAATTTCTTGAAATACTTCAAGGAAAATCCGGCGGCTCTCTTTTAACTTTGCCCGAAAATCGAAAGTGGAAATAAAATGTAAACGACCATGAAGAGAATTTTGATTGTGGGAGCCACGTCCGGTATCGGTGAGGGATTGGCTCGTTTGTATGCGGAACGCGGAGAAGTGAAAATAGGAGTGATGGGGCGCCGGTCGGAGCGTTTGAAAGACTTGTGTGCGTCGCGTCCGGCTGTGTTTGAAGCGGAGGTGTGTGATGTGACGGACACGGAGGCACTGCCGGCGGCATTGGAGCGTTTGGCGTCCCGCTTGGGAGGAGTGGACGTTCTGGTGCTTTCTTCCGGGACGGGCGACTTGAATCCGAATCTGGATTACGCCGTGGAGCGTCGTACGTTGGATACGAACGTGACGGGATGGACTTGCGTGGCGGACTGGGCCATACGGTGTTTTGAAAACCGGGGACAGGGGCATCTGGCGGCTGTCACCTCGGTGGGCGGCTTGCGAGGCAGCGGGGCGGCACCGGCCTATAATGCCACGAAATCTTTCCAGATGAATTATTTGGAGGGGGTGCGCCAACGTGTGACCGCACGGCGGCTGCCGATAGGGGTGACAGACATCCGTCCCGGTTTTGTGGATACGGACATGGCCAAGGGTGAGGGGCTGTTTTGGGTCGCTCCGGTGGACAAGGCTTGCCGGCAAATCGCACGAGGTATCGACCGGCGGCGTAAAGTCGTATATGTTACCCGGCGCTGGAGGTTGGCTGCTTGGGTGTATCGTCATATACCGGGGTGGCTGTATGTCAGGATGATGAAAGGATGAGGGCCAGAATCCGCATTCGGGAGGACGGGAAGTAATTCCGGTTGTAAATCAAGTAAAAAAGGTATAGGATATTTCCGGGCGAACGCTTATCTTTGTCAGGACATTAGGAGAAAAAGTTAAAAAAAGACATGTATCGGAAGAAAATGGTAAAGATATTGTTCGTCATATTGTGTGTCATGGCCGTGGCGGTTGTGGCTGTGATCCTTTTCTTTCAGACGCCGCCGTTCGGGCGTTTGCCGCGTGGCGAACGGTTGGAACGTATCAGGCGGTCGCCGAACTTCAGGGACGGGGAGTTCCGTAACCAGGAACCTACCTCCCTGATGACTTCGGAAAAGGGACGGTGGGAAGCCATGTTGGATTTCGTTTTCAAAAAGTCGCCGGAAGGATTGCGGCCGGAACATCCGGTTCCGTCGGTAAAGACGGATTTGCGTGCACTCGACCCGGATAGGGAGCTTTTGGTATGGTTCGGGCATTCTTCCTATTTGTTTCAACTGGGCGGCAAGCGTATTTTGGTGGACCCCGTGTTTTGCGGTGCCGCTCCGGTATCTTTCCTGAATAAGCCTTTTCCGGGGACGGATATCTATAGTCCGGAAGATATGCCGGACATAGACTATCTGGTGATTACGCATGACCATTGGGACCATTTGGATTATGGGACGGTGACGCAGTTGAAGGGGCGCGTCCGTAAGGTGGTGTGCCCTTTGGGCGTAGGCGAACATTTTGAGTACTGGGGTTATGAACCGGAACGGTTGGTGGAGTTGGATTGGAACGAGACGGCGGTGCCGGACAGCGGTTTTACGGTGCATTGCTTGCCCGCCCGCCATTTCTCCGGCCGTGGCTTGCGGTCTAACCGTACCTTGTGGGCGTCTTTTTTGGTAGAAGTGGCGGGGCGTAAGGTGTACATCGGTGGGGACGGCGGTTACGGAGCGCATTATGCCGGCATCGGGAAACGTTTCCCGGGAATAGATCTGGCCGTGTTGGAGAACGGGCAGTACAACGTAGACTGGCGTTATATCCACACGTTGCCCAAATACCTGCATGCGGAAGCCGAAGCCTTGGGGGCCAAACGGGTGCTCACGGTGCATCATTCCAAATACGCGTTGGCACGCCACCGTTGGGACGAACCGTTGGAGAACGCCCGTAAGTTGGCTGAGGACAGCTCGCTGGAAGTCTTGTGTCCGATGATTGGAGAAGTGGTGGAATGGAGTGTAAAATGAGTTTTTTAAAATATAGGGTCATGAAACGTTTGTTTTTATTTGTGGTTTGCGCGTGGGCAGGTCTTTCCCTGTGGGCTTCCGGTGTGAAGGGACAGGGGACTGCTTGTGAGACACGGTCGGAAAAAGCACCGGCCAAGGTGTATATGATAAAAGAAATCAGTCCGGAGAGCCTGATGAAAGTGTATGAAGCGCTTGGGCGGAAGGCTACCGGAAAAGTGGCGGTGAAGCTTTCCACCGGCGAACCCGGAAATAACAATTACCTCGATCCGGCATTGATAAAAGGGTTGGTGCAGGAGGTGGACGGCACTATCGTGGAGTGCAATACGGCCTACGGCGGCGGACGTTCCGATACAGAAAAGCATCTGAAAGCGGCCAAAGAACACGGCTTTACGGCCATAGCCCCGGTAGTCATCATGGATGCGGACGGAGAAGTCGCGTTGCCCGTGAAAGGGGGAAAGCATTTGAAAGAAGATTTTGTGGGAAAGGCGTATCCGGAATATGACTTTACCGTAGTGTTGTCCCATTTCAAGGGTCACCCGATGGGTGGTTTCGGTGGGGCTATCAAGAATATCTCCATCGGTATCGCTTCTTCTTCGGGAAAGGCTTACATTCATTCTGCCGGAAAAACGAAGAGCGTGAAAGAAGTGTGGGGCAAATTGCCTCCGCAGGACGATTTCTTAGAGTCGATGGCCGAAGCGGCCAAAGCTGTGGCTGACCATTGCGGAGACCGCATCCTGTACATCAGCGTGGCCAACAAACTTTCGGTGGATTGCGATTGCGTGGCTACACCTGAAGACCCGAAGATGGGGGACATCGGAATCCTGGCTTCGCTTGACCCCGTGGCGCTCGACCGGGCTTGTGTGGACCAGGTACGTGCTTCGGAAGACCATGGAAAGATACACCTGATTGAACGCATCGACTCCCGGCACGGCATGCATACGTTGGACTATGCCGAGCAAATCGGGTTGGGCAGTCAGCAATATGAGTTGGTGGAGTTGAAATAGTTTTAGGAGGGATTCCGGAATCGCAGGAGAACGCGATTCCGGAGCATTTATTAATATGAATTTGTCTTTATTGTCTAAACATGAAAAAAGCGATTATCCGAATTAGATAACCGCTTTATTTTCAGTGATTCGTTTGGGGCTCGAACCCAAGACCCCAACATTAAAAGTGTTGTGCTCTACCTGCTGAGCTAACGAATCAACCTCTATAGCGCATCATTCCTGATTGCGAGTGCAAAGGTACGGCTTTTTCTGAGAATAGCAAAAGATTTGCCCGTTTTTTTTCGTAATGGGGGCTTTTTTTCGTGGAGATGATGTCTTTTAATCCTTTTCACCCTCCACGGAAGAGCCTTTACCGCTTTCAGAAGCATGAATGTGTTCTTCTTTTGGCGTGGACTCACCGTTGTGATTAGGTGTTGTGGTGTTGTGGGGGAAAGTATCGGAGGATTCGCTTGAAAAGGCCTGGGAAGATGAAGGGCGTTTGCATCGCCTTTCTTCGGCCAGTATGACTTTGCGTTCGTCCCGCTCTATGAAGCGACGGTAATAGGAAAGCAGGAGGGTCGTCAGGGGAAGTGCGATGATGAGGCCGATTAAACCTAATAAATATCCCCACACGGATAGCGACAACAGGATGACGGCCGGATTCAATCCCATGAGCTTGCCCATGATTTTAGGGACGAGAAACGCATCCTGTATGCTTTGTACGACGATAAAGACGATACAAGCCGAAAGTAAAATCAGCCAGAAACTTTCCCCGGTGTCGTTGGCTTTTAATAAAGCGAGCAGGAGAGTCGGGATAAAGCCTATGGCCTGCATGTAGGGGACGAGATTCAGAAAGCCGATGAACATTCCCAAGCCTATGGCTAAAGGAAAGTCGATGATGAGAAACCCGATGCTGAACAAGATTCCTACTAAAAAAGCGACAAGGGCTTGACCACGAAAGTATGAATTCATCCCGTGTTGTACATCATCTACCAATTCCGCTGCAAAACGCCTGCTGCGTTTGGGGACTAACTTAATCCAACCTTCAGATAATTTCTCGTAGTCTAACAAGATGAAAAAAAGATAGAGGAGCACCATGCAAAAACCGAGTATTGCAATGATGAAATCGAATGTTTGCGAAACCAGACTCCATAGCTGGTTGATAGCTACTTTCAACGCTTCCATTACGTTATTCTCATGCAGTAACCGTATGAAAGCATTTTGATCGATATTCTGTTGGAAGAAGATTTCGATACTGCGGGTTATGGTGGAATTTCCTGTTTCTTTGATGAAGTCGGCTATTAAATCGCGGAATCTCACGAATTCTGCAATGGCCGGTGGGATGATGAGCCAAAAAAAGCCGGCTATGGCTGCCAATATTAGTAATAAGGTAATGGCGATACACAAGATTCGGTTGTGGAGATGAAGTTTGTATTGGAAGAACTTCACCGTAGGATAAATCATATATGCCAGGAACCAGGCTATAAAAAAAGGAAGTAATACTGTGCTAAGCAGATTGAGGACATATATGGATAGTCCCAGTCCGGCTACGACCATCAATCCCCGGATAAACCGGTCGAACGTTATTTCTTTTTCAAACATGATGAGGCAGGAATTAGGCTTGATGTTTTAGGTTATCTTTTTCTATCGCTTTTTGGTAACAGGCACGGCAGAGGGGCTCGTATGCTGTCTGTTCCCCTAAAAGCACTCGTTTCTCGTTGTCGACGGTACGATGGGACACGTAGGCCAACGCTCCGCAACGTACGCAAATGGCATGCACCTTGGTCACTTCGTCCGCCACGGCGCACAATCCCGGCATGGGGCCGAAAGGTACTCCTTTGAAATCCAAGTCCAGTCCGGCCACGATTACGCGTGTGCCGCGATTGGCCAATTCGTTGCATACGTCAATCAGGTTCTCATCAAAGAATTGTGCTTCGTCTATGCCCACTACGTCCGTGTCCGAACCGAGCAGCAGGATGCTGGCAGAAGAATCTACGGGCGTGGAGGGGATGGAGTTCCCTTCGTGCGACACCACGTCTTGTTCGGCATAGCGCGTGTCGATGGACGGTTTGAATATTTCTACGCTTTGGCGGGCGAACTCGGCCCGTTTCAATCTTCGGATCAGTTCTTCGGTCTTGCCGGAGAACATGGAACCGCAGATGACTTCAATCCGTCCTCTGCGCATCATTTCCCCGTTTCGTTCGGTTATCGGACTCATGTGCGGATATTGTTTGTGATATAATTCTCTGCAAAAATAAGAATTAAGGGTGGATAATAGGATAAAAAAAGAGGCAAATTCGCAAACATCTGTTAAATATTGGCGTGTGTAGCGTAGTGGATAATGTTTTATTCTTACTTTTGTCCATATTGACAGTAGACTGATGGGAATCTTATATTTGGTACCTACTCCGGTGGGGAACTTGGAAGATATTACATATCGTGCTTTGCGCATATTGAAGGAAGCCGATTTGATACTGGCGGAGGACACGCGTACGACGGGTATTCTGCTGAAGCATTTTGAGATAAAGAATGCAATGTTGTCTTATCATAAGTTTAATGAGCATCAGGCGGTTTGCAGTGTGGTCAGTCGTTTAAATGCCGGAGAAACGGTAGCGGTCGTGTCCGATGCCGGCACTCCGGGTATTTCCGATCCCGGTTTTTTGGTGGCGCGTGAAGCCGTAAAGGCCGGTGTGGAGGTGGTTTGCCTGCCGGGCGCCACGGCTTTTGTACCGGCCTTGGTCGCTTCGGGGCTTCCTTGCGACCGTTTTTGCTTTGAAGGTTTTCTTCCGGTCAAGAAAGGCCGGGCAACCCGTTTGGCGGCCTTGTCTTCAGAATCCAGGACCCTTGTTTTTTATGAATCTCCTCATCGTTTGGTCAAGACGTTGACACAGTTCGCTGAGACTTTCGGGCCGGAACGCCAAGTTGCCGTGTGCCGTGAGATTTCCAAGGTGCATGAGGAAAGCGTGCGGGGAACGTTGGAAGAGGTGTTGGCCCATTTCACAGAAACGGAACCGCGCGGAGAGTTCGTCATCGTGTTGGCCGGATGCGAAGAGAAAGAGAGTAAGAAAAAGAATACGAACGAATAAAAAATAGAAACGTATGAAAAAGATTTTTTTATGTGTGATGTGTGCAGCGGCTTTGACCGCATGTAACAACGGGGCGAATAAGAAAGACCAGGCTTTTGCCGAGGAACGGGATTCGCTGATGCAAGTCATCAACGACAAAGATACCGAGTTGAATGAAATCATGGGGACGGTGAACGAGATTCAAGAGGGCTTCCGGCGCATTAATGAGGCGGAGGGACGCATCACCGTGAACGATGGAAATATGGAATCGGAAACTTCCAAACAAGCCATTCGTGAGAACATGCAGTACATTCAGGATGCCATGGCTCAAAACCGGGATAAAATCAGCCAGTTGAAAGAGAAGCTCCGTACGAGTAGCATCGGGGGAGATAAACTGAAAAAGATGGTGGATGACTTGTCAGCCCAACTTGAAGCCCAGAAGCAAAGGGTGCAGGAGTTAGAGGCACAATTGGCTGAAAAGGATATCGTGATTGCCCAACAGGGTGAAGCTATCACGAATTTGAACGAGAACGTGAATACGTTGACGGAAGAAAACAAGGCTAAGAGCCAGACTGTTGCCGATCAGGACAAGCAGATTCACACGGCGTGGTACGTGTTTGGTACGAAGTCGGAATTGAAAGAACAGAAAATCTTGCAGAAAGGCGATGTCTTGAAAGGTGATGACTTCAATAAGGATTATTTCACGAAAGTGGATATCCGTTACGACAAGGAAATCAAGTTGTATTCCAAGAGTGCCAAGTTGCTGACCAACCATCCGGCCGGTTCTTATAAGTTGGAGAAAGACAACAAGGGGCAATATGTGTTGCATATTACCGCGCCCGAAACGTTCTGGAGCGTAAGTAAGTATCTGGTCATCCAAGTAAAATAAGGCCGTTTTTTCTGCTAGGAAGGAATGGCCTGTGCAGGACACATTTTAGGTTTAAATGAATGGAAAAGAGGTTGCGTTTGCGCAGCCTCTTTTGCTTTTTTAAATTCCTTCCCTTTCTATTTGTTTTCCAACGGGGTTTTATGTATTTTTGTTGCCGAATAAAGAAAGTTTTTTGAATGAAAGAATTTGTGATTTCCGACGCACAGGCCGAAACGGCGGTCCTGGTCGGTTTGATTACGCAAACGCAGAACGAACGCAAGACGAACGAATATTTGGATGAACTGGAGTTTCTGGCCCATACGGCCGGTGCCGTGACGGTGAAGCGGTTCACGCAGAAGGTGAACGGCCCTAACTCCGTGACGTATGTGGGCAAGGGGAAGTTGGAAGAAATCCGTACATACATAGAGGCGGAAGAAGAGGCTGAGCGTGAAATCGGTATGGTGATTTTCGACGACGAGCTCTCAGCCAAACAATTACGAAATATCGAAAAGGAACTGAAAGTCAAGATTCTCGACCGTACGTCGTTGATTCTCGATATTTTCGCCATGCGCGCCCAAACGGCGAATGCCAAGACGCAAGTGGAGCTAGCCCAGTACCGTTACATGTTGCCCCGTCTGCAACGTTTGTGGACGCACTTGGAGCGTCAGGGAGGCGGTTCCGGCTCCGGAGGCGGAAAGGGTTCCGTGGGATTGCGCGGCCCGGGCGAGACGCAGTTGGAAATGGACCGCCGTATCATCTTGAACCGGATGTCGCTTCTGAAGCAACGTCTGGCCGAAATCGACCGCCAAAAGACGACACAGCGGAGCAATCGCGGACGTATGATCCGGGTGGCTTTGGTGGGCTACACTAACGTGGGGAAAAGCACGCTGATGAACCAGCTTTCGAAGAGTGACGTGTTTGCCGAAAACAAGCTGTTTGCTACGCTGGACACGACGGTGCGTAAGGTCATTATTGACAATCTGCCCTTCCTGCTGTCTGATACGGTCGGTTTTATCCGTAAATTGCCGACCGACTTGGTGGATTCTTTCAAAAGCACGTTGGACGAGGTGCGCGAGGCCGACTTGCTGTTGCATGTGGTAGACATCGCCCATCCCGACTTCGAGGACCAGATTCAGGTGGTGGAGAAGACGTTGGGCGACTTGGGCTGCAGTGACAAACCGTGTATGATTGTGTTCAATAAGATAGACGCTTACAGTTGGGTGGAGAAGGATGAAGACGATTTGACACCGGCCACAAAGGAAAACGTGTCGTTGGACGACCTGATGAAGACATGGATGGCTCGCCGTAACGACAACTGTATTTTCATTTCAGCCCGTGAGAAGACCAACTTGGAGGATTTGAAGAGGGTGTTGTACGACAAGGTGCGCGAGCTTCACGTGCAGAAGTACCCTTATAATGATTTTCTCTTTGAGAAATATGACGAAGAAGGGGAATAGGGTCGGGGAAACAACAGCCTTTCGGGCAAAATAGGTAGCATCTCGGCAAAATATTCCAGTTGATTTTGGCATTTTGCTCCCGATTTGCACTATCTTTGTTCCACGAAACAGAAAATGTCTCAATTTAAAACAAAAACGATTATGGCAAATGCACCTGAGTTCAAGTACGCTCCGATGTTCCAGATGGGCAAGGACGATACTGAATATTATTTGCTGACCAAAGACTATGTGTCGGTCGGCGAGTTTGAAGGGTACCCCGTGTTGAAGGTGGCTCCCGAGGGATTGACGGCGATGGCAAACGCGGCGTTCCGCGATGTGTCGTTCATGTTGCGCCGTTCCCATAATGAACAAGTGGCGAAGATATTGCACGACCCTGAAGCCAGTGACAATGACAAATACGTGGCTTTGACGTTCCTTCGCAATGCGGAAGTGGCATGCAAGGGCGTTCTTCCGTTCTGTCAGGATACGGGCACAGCCATCATCCACGGCGAAAAAGGCCAACAAGTGTGGACCGGTTATTGCGACGAAGAGGCTTTGTCGAAAGGTGTCTATAAGACTTATACCGAAGAAAACCTGCGTTACAGCCAGAATGCTCCGTTGAGCATGTACGAAGAGGTGAACACCAAGTGCAACCTTCCGGCACAAATCGACATCGAAGCCACCGAAGGTATGGAGTACCGTTTCTTGTGTGTGACCAAAGGCGGAGGGTCTGCCAATAAGACTTATTTGTATCAGGAGACGAAAGCCATCCTCAACCCGGCCACCTTGGTGCCGTTCATGATTGAGAAGATGAAGAGCCTCGGTACGGCTGCGTGTCCTCCCTATCATATCGCATTCGTTATCGGCGGCACGTCGGCTGAAAAGAACCTGCTGACCGTGAAGTTGGCTTCTACTCATTATTATGACAACCTGCCGACCACGGGTGATGCTACGGGACGAGCATTCCGCGACGTGGAACTCGAAAAGCAAGTTTTGGAAGAGGCGCATAAGATTGGTCTCGGTGCACAGTTCGGCGGCAAGTACCTCGCACACGATGTGCGCATCATCCGTTTGCCACGCCACGGTGCGTCTTGTCCGGTAGGTCTGGGCGTGTCTTGCTCGGCCGACCGCAATATCAAATGTAAAATTAACAAGGACGGTATCTGGATTGAAAAACTCGACAGCAATCCGGGCGAACTGATTCCGGAAGAGTTGCGTCAGGCCGGCGAGGGTGATGTGGTACGCGTGGATTTGAACCGTCCGATGAAAGAGATTCTGGCACAGTTGGACCAATATCCGGTGGCTACCCGTTTGTCTTTGAACGGTACGATTATCGTAGGCCGTGATATTGCCCATGCCAAACTGAAAGAACGCCTCGACCGTGGCGAAGACTTGCCGCAATACATCAAGGATCATCCTATATATTATGCCGGTCCTGCCAAGACTCCGGCGGGCATGGCTTGTGGTTCCATGGGGCCGACTACGGCCAACCGTATGGATCCGTATGTAGACCTGTTCCAGAGCCACGGCGGTTCCATGATTATGTTGGCTAAGGGAAACCGCAGTCAGGTAGTGACCGATGCGTGCAAGAAGCACGGCGGCTTCTACCTCGGTTCTATAGGCGGTCCGGCTGCCATCCTTGCGCAGAACAACATCAAGAGCATCGAGTGCGTGGAATACCCCGAGTTGGGGATGGAAGCCATCTGGAAAATAGAAGTAGAAGACTTCCCGGCATTTATCCTGGTGGACAACAAAGGCAACGATTTCTTCAAGCAAATCAAACCTTGGAACGTATGTAAGAAATAGTCTTTCATACAGATAAAAGAATAACGGTGGGTTAATATTCAAATTTTATCATGGTAGTTTTTACACCGTTATGTGCCGCTGTGGAGAAGTGATTCTGTGCAGCGGCTTTTTTTATGGTCAAAAAACAGAAAGAAACATGAGAAATAAATGGTGGATAGGGGCTTGTGCAGCGTGGATGGCATGCGCCCCGCTTGCGGCACAGAATCTTCAAAAGGGAGATTACGGTTATTTATACTGTCACATGAGCGGACGTGGAGAATGGACGGCATACGCCTTGAGCCGGGACGGCTTGCATTACGAAGACCTGTTGGGAGGAGGACCCGTGTACGACGTAGAGAAGCTTTCCCCGATAGAGGGAGGGGCGCGCGATGCTTATATTTGCAGGACGTACGACGGCAAGGGGTACGTGATGGTGACGACGGACATGAGCAACCGCAAGAGCCGTTCCTGGTTCAACCATGGGATAGACTTGCTCCGCAGTGACGATTTGATACACTGGGAATCCGTGGCTTTCGATTTCCGCAAGGGGGCCTCCGTCTTTTCCGATCCGGATTCTCCTGATGTGTATCGTGACTATGCCGGGATAAAGCGGGTTTGGGCTCCGCAGATTTTTTGGGATCCTGCATACGTGTGGCCGGACGGGAAGAAAGGCGGATATATGATTTACTATTCTTTGTGGAATCCGGAGGAAGAAAAGTATGACCGGATGTATTATTCTTATGCCGACCATTCTTTTACGACGCTGACCAAACCTCGCTTGATGTTCGACTGGGGATATGCTACGATTGACGCGGACATTAATTATGTCCCGGCCGATGGCAAGTATCACATGCTGATTAAAAAGGAAGGCGGTACGCCGGGTATTTTTGCAGCCACGGCTGACAAGCTGACAGGGCCTTACCGGATTAAGAGCGAAACGGACTATGTACGTTTTGAGGGCAACCGGAAATGCGAAGGATGTTCGGCTTTCCAACTGATAGGCGACAGTACTTGGCGGGTGGCGTATATCCAGTATTCCACGAAACCCCGGCAATACCGTATCTGTCAGGCAGATGAACGTATGCAGAATTTCCATTCCCCTGTCACCATAGAAGGAGTGGAGGCACCGCAGCACGGTTCTTTCATGAGGTTGACCAAAAAGGAATACAAACGCCTGAAGAGATGGTCTGCTCGCGAGATGAAGCGGCGGGCGAGAGATGATAAGGGGGCAGAAATAAACTGATGGATAAAAACGGGGAATATAAAAGGGCATTCCCCGTTTTTATTTTCCGGTGAACTTGCTGGGAGGTACGTTAAAGTGTTTGGTGAAACAACGGGTAAAGTATTTCGGGTCGTTGAAGCCGACTTGGTAGGCTATCTCGGAAATGTTTAAGGTATGTCCGGTTTTGCTTATGAGAATTTCTTTAGCTATGTTCAGGCGATAGTTACGTAAGAGTTCCCCTATGGCAGTACCGGTCAGTTCTTGTGTTTTTTTGTATAATAGGCTTCGGCTGATACCCATGTCGACGGAGAATTCATCCACGCCATATTCAGCATTGGAATAATTCTTTTTAAGGAGGTCTAAGAGCTTGTCCATGAATGCTTGGTCTTGAGTACCTGCTTTGATGTGTAATTCTTCGCTTATCATGTGATATGCGAATTTCTCTTGAAGCCTTTTGCGGTTTCTGAGTAAGTTTTCTATCCGGGTCAATAACAGGTGTTCGTCAAAAGGTTTGGTCAGGTATGCATCCACTCCAAACTCGAAACTTTGGATGTGTGCCGTTTCGGAAGTTTTGGCTGTCAGAATCAGAAAGGGGATGTGTGATATGGAAAAGTCCGATTTTACATGACGGGATAGTTCCATTCCGTCCATGATAGGCATCATTAAGTCGCTTAAGATGAAATCAACGTGCTGCGTGTGCAAGATGTCGAGTGCTTCTTTACCTTGCGATGCTTCCAGGCAGTGATAATAGGGCGATAGGATGGTATGTAAATACTCCCGCATGTCCTTGTTGTCTTCCACGATGAGCAGGTTTATGGAGCTTTTCTCCGTTTCCATCATTTTCTTATGGGTTTCCGGGCTTTTGGGCAGGGATATTTGTACCCTTGTAGATGGAGATGCTTCAATAAGGTGCAGGGGAAGTAAGAATCGGAAAGAACAACCAGCAGTCCGATTATTTACGACCCATATTTTCCCTCCTTGCAGTTGCACAAGTTGTCTGCATAAATATAGACCTATGCCTGTACCACTTTGGCCATTTATTGATGTACAAGGTCGCTTATCTGATTGGTGGAATCTTTGGAATATCATTTCTTTATCTTTTTCAGCAACACCCGGACCTGTGTCGCATACGCTTACAAAGAGTAAAGAACCTGAAGTGGAGGTAAGGGTCTTGGTGAACAATTTTATACATCCTCCTTTGGGAGTGAATTTAATCGCGTTAGACACTAAATTGAACAGGATTTTATGAAGCGCGTCCTCGTCAAAAGAGACGGTACATTCCGGTAAATGGAAATAATATTGTATTCTTAGGCCTTTTTCAGCGGCATAAGCGCTAAATAGGAGTTTCAAGTTTTGGAATAGCGGTAATAGGTATCCTTCGTGGAGCGTGATCTTCATATTGCCACTTTCCACTTTACGGAAGTCCAATAACTGGTTGACTAAAGAGAGCAGATAGTGGCTGTTACGGTCTACTATCTGTAATTGTTTGTTGGTTTCTATATCGGTATTGGTCTCTAAAAGATGCCTTACGGGGCCGATAATGAGTGTTAAAGGAGTACGGAATTCATGTGTGATGTTGGTGAAAAAGGCCAATTTTTCGGCTGTCAGCTCTTGGATTCTTCGGGATTTGTAGAGGATTTCGGCCTTTTGCCGGTTCAACATCTTGTTTTGTTGTTCTAACGCATCAGAGCGTTGTGCCAACAAATGCTTTTGGACCTCGATTTCCCGCGTACGTTCCGTAACTTTGCAGTGCAGCTCATCCTTTTGCCGTTTCAGGCTTCTTACGCGCCATTTATACAGCAGGTATATCATCAGAATGAATGACGTACAAACCAATATCCTGAACCATGCCGTTTTGTAAAAGTAAGGATAGATGCGGATGTCCATTTCGGCTTTTCCGGCGTTCTCGAAGTTTGTCCCGTCCGGAGCATAACGGACTTCTAAGGTATAATGTCCGGCAGGCAGGTTGGCATATGACAGGTTGCGGTTACTTGCTGTTACGACCGTCCATCGGTCGTTGATGCCTTTGAGGCGGTATGCGTAAGCGGCCTGAGGGGTGGCATTGAAGTCCAATGCGGCAAACTCTATGGAGACGAATTTGTCCCGTTCATGTAAATCTACTGTCCCGTCTCCTAAGGGGATTTCGCCTTTTAGCGTGCGGAAGCGGGTAAATGCGACGGGGATACTTTTTGGGGAAAGTGCCTGTATGGAGTCCGGCAATATGGCTGACAGTCCGGTCATGCTTCCAAAATACAAGGTACCGTCGTGCCCTTTGTACGCTGCGTTCCAATAGAATTGGTCGTTAGCCAACCCGTCTTGCCGGGTATAGTTCTGGAAGCGTTTCCTTCGGGGAAAGAAGCAAGAAAGTCCATGCAGGGTGGAAATCCATATCCTGCCATGCTCGTCCTCCACGATTCCCCGGACGTTGTTGTTTGCCAGTCCGTCCCGCGTGGAGTATTGTTTGAAGGCATAGTGGTTGTCGTCTTTGCGGGTTACGATATAAAAACCGTTCCCGTTTGTACCCACCAAAAGTCGGTTGCTGGAAGCGGTAGCAACGAACGTCGTTCGAGTCTTGGCCTTTGAATGGGGACGATCCGGAAGGAAAGGCCAAAGTTGGTAAGCGTATTTCCCCGAATTAGTCCGGTTCAGGTTTATGCGGCAAAGTCCGGAGGTAAGCCCTAACCATAGGTTTTGGTCGTTGTCAATGCAGGAACCGGCATTCCCGTTTTGCATGCCGCCCAGTTTTTTGCCTTCAAACGGTCGTTCCAATTTTTGGTTGGAAAGGTCGTAAGTGTATATGTCGTAGCTAGTGATAATCCAAAGCTTTCCAGAGACGTGGTCATAATGCACGGCACATACATACCCACACGTGGCATCTGGATAGCCGTCGAATGTGAGGTGTCTGATGGTTGGATGGCCGGACCGTGGGCGGTCGATTTGGCATATTCCTCCGCCCCACGTACCTGCCCATATTGTATTCTTGTTGCCGGTCAGGCAGCTTACGGCATTGTGAGGCAGTCCGTCTTGCGTGGTGTAATGGGAGGTTTCATCGCGATGGGGATTCAATCTGCTCAGCCCTCCCTCGATGGTTCCTATGTAGAGGTAGCCTTCAGGGTCTTCGTAAATGGCATTGACAGCATGCGGAGTCTGTTTTTTCTCTGCATGGTTGGCTTGCATAAAGTTCTTGGCCATTAAACGTTTGGGCGTAAGCTTTATTAGTCCGTTTGCCTCTGTCCCTACCCATAGCACTTGATGGTCGGCAAGCAGGCAGTTGATAAAGTCGCAAAATGGGACGTTCTGGGAGGATCCGGTGAGGTTTTCGCTGTAGACCCGTTCAAAGTCGTCAGTCTGTTCCCGGTATATATTGAATCCTTTTAATGTGGAGACCAGTATCCTGTGATCGTTGCTTTCCGTGATGTCCGTGATGAAATCCTGCGTCAATGAATGGATGTCCTTGGTTGGATGGTAGGAACATAGGTTTTTGTGTACCGTATTATAGCGGAACAGGCCGTTGGTCGTGCCTATCCACAGTTCATCCCCTCTTTCATATAGCACTTGAATATGAGTATTTAAGGGTAGGGTAGCACCGGAGAGGGGAACTGGGTGAGGTGATCCGTCCTTTCGGGCTATGTAAATGCGGTTGGAAATCCCTATCCAGAAAGCATCTTTCCCTTCGTGGAAGGCTGTGGAGTGCTCTTGTGCCTGAAAGTCGAAAGCATCCCAAATCCGGATAATCCGTCCTTCTGCATCGAATTCCAAACGGTGCACCCCGTGTTTTCCTATGAGCCAGATGTTTCCGTATTCGTCGCAATGCAAGTCGTAGTATTCAAGTTGTCGCAGCATGTCCCATCGTGGAATGTCGCAGGCGACCTCGGAGGGCCGCAGCGTGTTGATGTCGACACATTCTAAGCCCTCTTCTCCGCTAATCCACAAGCGTTTGAACGGGTCTTCGCAAATGGCTTTGATAAAATTACTTTTGAGGGAATACCTTGCGGTCTCTTGGTCGAGGCAGATGAATTGGTAGCTGTCGTATCGGCACAACCCACCGCCATTGGTGGCTACCCACAGGAAGCCACGGCTGTCTTTTTTCATGTCTTCCACAAAGTTGTGGGACAAGCCTTGTTCGATACCGATAGTCATGAATGAATATCGGTCCATCCATCCGAGTGGGAGTTTTCCTTTGAGCCCGGCATGTGTATGCGTGGAAGCCAATAATGAAAGGAGCAAGAAGAAGACGTTTCTCATTGTTTTTTGGGGTTTCGTAAGGCAAAGTTAAGGGTTTTAGGACATTTGTGGAAGTGCTGCAAGTCTTTTTATTGCAGCGCTGCACGGTAATCTACCTAAAAAAGACTTTTGTCCACCCCGTGAACTTGCGTCTTCTATAATTTTGTACTGTTTTAATGTTCTTAAATTATGGCAAGATGAAAAACAAAGTACTGAAACTAATGGCATTATGCACAATGGCTGCACTGCCATGGAATGTGGGTGCCGTGGAATGGGAAGAGCCAGTCTTGGAGTTTGTGGAACCGGATTTGTCTACAAACGGCGGCGGAGGCGGAACCTATTACATCTATCATGTGGGGACTCGCAAGTTCTTGACGAACGGGAATGCTTTTGACACCCAGTTAAGTGTTGGGGAGAATGGCCAAAAGGTCACGTTGTATTATGGGACGGATCGTGGTTTGATCCGGACAGACTCTTCTTATACCCATAAAGGATGGATCCTGAACATGAGGGAGGCCCCGTCTAACTCCGGTTTCCATGAAGTCTTCATTGTCGACTTCAGCACGGCGTATGTGGATTGTAACCTGCAGGGGCACATGTTGTGGAATATCGTACGGCAGGATAATGGCTGTTACCGGATTAAGGCCATAGACGAAGATCCTTTTTATGGGGAGTCCAGTGGGGACGCTGCAGTCGCCGGGACTTTTATGGGGGTGAATGGAGCGGAATCCACCGTCGTTTTGCCTTGTGTGAATCCGGGTGCCGCCGGATATGAAGAGGTAAACGGGGACTGGAAGTTCGTGGATACGGAAGAATATGCCGTGTTCATGGCCAAGAAAGCTTTGAGGGCTAAGTTGGAAGAGGCGGACGGCATCGGATTCACGGAATATGCTGCTTATCGTGACGTATTCTTGGATGGTGATGCCACATCCGGCAAGGTGGAAGAGGCCATATCGGGTTTGGCGGACGATATCCTGTCGTTCAAGTACGCCGCAGCTTCTTCTGCCCGTCCGATGGATGTGAGCCATCTGATTGTCAATCCCGATTTCAATGGAAATGCGGACGGTTGGGTGACGAGTCGTGAACCGGCCGTAGGTCAAGACAACTTCCAATGGCAGGCTGCTCAGCAGGCTTCTTCGGACGGTACGCCTTTCGTAGGCTTCTTTGAGCGTTGGGTTCCTGAGTCAGACGGGAATCAGCCGGATTGGTCCATTACCCAAGAGTTGCGGGACATTCCCGATGGAAAATACCGTCTGACGGCCTATATCTTGACCAACGCCAAGGCCAATGCGGAGACAGGTGTCACTTCTCCCAAGGGAAGCTACCTGACAGCCCGAAGCATAGGTGAAGAGGTGCGTAGGGAGGCTGATATTCCTTCTCCCGACGGGAACGGATATGCCGCCCCTTATAGCCTTGATTTTTCCGTGGCAGGTGGTGTAGCTACCATAGGATTCCGCACAGAGGATGCCAATTCCAACTGGAGCGGTGTGGACAACTTCAGGTTGGAGTATTTGGGACGGGAAGGGGCTGTGGGCTTGCGGGAGATGGCCAGTGACCGTGTTGCCGAAGCCAAGGAAATAGTACAAGGTTACGAAAGTGAGAACAGGGCTTTCAGCCAAAAGGGAAAAGCGGATTTTATGTCTGTAGCCGGGCGCCTGGAAAACATGGCGGGCGATGTGTCTTTTCCGGACGACTCGTTGCTTTCGGCTGTCGGCAGGTTGGAAGATGTTATGACTTCCTTGGAAGGCGACATGGATGCCTACGAGCGTCTGTATGCCTTTGTAAACGGCGGGGAGGCCGATGCCTATTGGAATCCTCCTTACGAAGACTTGGTGATGGCCGGATTGGATGACTATGTCATGGAACTTACGGATGCCTATGAAGGGCGGACGTTCAATCCGGCAGAGATAGACAGTGTCCGTCTGAGGGCGGACAAGCTGTTTCGTCAGGAAGTGGCTAAGGCTTTGGTGAGCGGGGAAACCGATGTGGCTACCGGGCTGTTAGGCAATTATGACTTCTCGGACAATGCCAATACGGGAGGATGGCAGGGGAACGGTCTTGCCGTGTTGGAGGGAGTTGGAGAGGTGTATAATTACCCGACGGAAGTATATCAGATGTTGGAAGGCTTGCCTGAAGGCAGCTACGAGGTGACGGCCAACGCGCTTTACCGCCCAGCAGACAACATCACCTGTATGCAGGCTTTTGGCCTGGATGGCGACCATACAAACGATGTGCTGTGTTATCTTTATGGGAATGAGGCCATGGTAAAATTGCCTCATGTCTTTACCCATACGTTTGACACAGTGCAAGCCGGGGGCGGCAGTATGGTATATGTGAAGTTATCAACTCCCAATGCTCCGGAACTGGACGGGAAATGGGTCGTGGACGGACGCTTGAGCGCGAGCCAAGCGTTCAGTGAGGGAATGTTCAAGAATAAGCTGGAATGTTATGTGGATGCAGACGGAATTCTTCGCGTGGGAGTCAAAATGCCGGTGAGCAGCACCTTGGCCGGATACTGGACTTGCTTTGACAATTTTGAAATCAGGTATCTCGGAGCAAATAACCCGAGGGGGCTTGTAGCTTCGGTGCAGTCGAACATTGATGCAGCGCAGCGTGTCTTGGCAGATGGGAGGTTGACTACGTCTGAGGCGCGCGAGGCGTTAGTACAGGCAATCACTGAGGCATCGGAAGCTATAAAAGACGAAACTGCTGTGACGAAAGAACTTTGTGAAACGTCGATAGACGGCTTGCGCGAGGCTATCGAACAAGGGGAGAACTCACTGCGGGAGGTGGAGGAATTGGAGTCTTTGGTTGAGTTTCATGCCTTGGGCTTTGAAAACGGCGGTTACGATGGTTATGTGGACATGCCCGAGTATGCGGCACTTGAAAGCATTTACGTGGAGGCTGCGGAAAAGATAGAAGAGGATGCTTTGTCCACAGTGGATGAGGTGCGCCAATATGTTGAGGACATTCATCTGGCTTACGGGCGCATGTTGCAGCATTCCATAGATGTTTCCGAGGCTTCCAAGGAGAATCCGGCAGACGTGACGGCCATGTTGGCGAATCCAGGCTTCGAGGAGGTGGATGAAGAGGGTGAAACGGTCAGCTGTGGCAAAGGTTGGGATGTCTCTTTCAGTGGAGGAGCGTCAAGAGCCGACGAGTTGGTGTATGAGTTTTTCGACAACCAGGATTTTGACATAAGCCAAGTCTTGTACGGGATGAATCCCGGTTATTACAGATTGGCTTATCACGGTTATTACCGTGCAGGTGACATGAATTTGGCGGCTTTGGCACATCGTGACGGGACGGAAGTGTTGAACGCCGAGGCTTATGCACAAACTGAAACGGCTTGTTACGCTCGTCCGTTGATGTCTGTCTGCGAGGTGGAGAACCCCGACAAATATGAGGAATCGGACTTTGTGTTGGCTGATTCCCTTTTCCCGGATTCGCCCAACAATTACCATTGTGTGGTCAATAGCACGAAGGCGGGTCGTATGGCTTTTGAAGATGGAGGGTATGCCGATGGGTTCTACTTTCAGGTCAAGGAAGGCGAAACAGTCCGGTTGGGTGTCCGGAAAGAAGCTTGGTTTGCAGGCGACTGGGCTTGTTTCGACAAATTCCGTTTGTATTATTATGGCGACGGTGAGGCTAACAGGCCGGATGACATGCCAGACATGGTGGGGCAGGCTGTGCCGGATGGCTTGTCTGTTATCGTAACCGAATGGTTCACGTTGGGTGGAATACGAGTGGACAAGCCGCAGCAAAGCGGATTGTATATCCGGGTAGACCGTTTGAGCAATGGAACCCATAAGGTAGTTAAGGTCTTGATAAGATGATAGGATTTTGGATAGACGCAAGTAATCATGGGAGGCGACCGCTGTGCAGCGGCCGCTTTTTCTTATATATTACACGATTGTCCACTCAAAATAGACAATAGTCCATACGGAATGTGGAAAATGGCTTTAACTTTGCCTTAACTTAATCATGTTTAATTAAATAGAGGAAAAAATGGAACAGTGTAAGATGAGTATGAAGGCCGTGTGGCTTTGTGCGCTGTTGTGGGCCGGGTCGTCCGTCACGGCGGAAACTGTAACGGGCGGTGCTGTCGGAAGGAATTCCGTGTCCGTAATGCCCGGTGCACCGAAGGTGAAATACAGCAAGATGATTTTCGGGCAGTTTATCGAGCACTTCGATAATCAGGTGTACGGTGGATTGTACGACCCGGAGTCTAAGTTTGCCGATGAAGACGGCTTCCGTAAGGATGTAATTGAGGCTTTGAAGGAAATCAAGACCCCTATCGTGCGTTGGCCGGGTGGCTGTTTCGTATCGACCTATCATTGGTTGGACGGAGTGGGGAAGGAACGTACCCCGGTGTACGACAAGACCTGGCAGGTAGAAGATCCGAACACTTTCGGGACGGATGAATATATAAAATGGTGCCGGAAGGTGGGGTGTGAACCTTATATTTGTACCAATGCAGGAACAGGGACTCCGGAGGAGATGAGCGATTGGGTGGAATATTGTAACCTCACTATCGGGAAATACGGACGGATGCGTGCCGCGAACGGCCATCCGGAACCTTACAACGTGAAGTATTGGAGCGTGGGGAATGAAAACTGGGGCGCACACGAATTGGGGGCGCGTACGGTACAGGAGTGGGGACCCATGGTACGTGAGTCGGCCAAGTTGATGCGCAGCGTGACGAAGGATGCCAAGCTGTTTGCCGCCGCCACGTCGGACAAGAATTGGACAATGCCTTTATTGCGCGAAGCCGGTCCTTATTTGGATTATATAGCTATCCATGGTTATTGGGACCCGCTCTTCCATGTCAACAATCCTGCGCCTTTTCTGAAGTGTATGATGAAAACGGATGCTCCGGAGCAAGACATCCAAAGGACTATCGGCATATTGGATGAGGCCGGGTTCGGCGCTGGAAAGATAAAAATCGCTTACGATGAGTGGAATTTGCGCAACTGGCACCATCCTTGGCATGGCGACTTGCGTCGCGGTTTCGATTTGGAGGCGCGCCGTAAGAACGATATGGCTTCCACTTA
>ENA-ORRI01000429-ORRI01000429.1-human-gut-metagenome-genome-assembly--contig:-NODE-429-length-23061-cov-3.27432_pt1 | contig 23061 bp, 20 predicted proteins | sample MGYA00242172_ERZ509128 | MGnify/ENA primary metagenome ERZ509128 (study PRJEB26280, sample SAMEA2338623) | human gut metagenome | biome: human gut; feature: human-associated habitat; material: faeces... | reverse complement strand
TCCCAGCCACAAATACAACCAGATATATACAAGTGAGCAGGCATTTTTTGATGACCTTGAGCAGATGAACAGTATCATAAAGGCACAGACAGGAAATGATGCGTCAATCATCAGATTCCCGGGTGGCTCATCAAATACTGTAAGTAAGGATTATTGTCCGGGCATTATGACACAGCTCGTAAATGATGTGACAGCAAGAGGACTTTTATACTGTGACTGGAATGTATCGAGCGGAGATGCAAACAGCAAGCCAATTAGCACGGAACAGGTAGTGCAGAATGTCATTTCAGGGGTACAGAGCCACAACGTATCAGTTGTATTGCAGCACGACATAAAGGATTTCAGTGTCAATGCGGTCGAGCAGATCATCCAGTGGGGACAGGCGAACGGTTACACGTTTTTACCACTCACCACAAGCTCACCGATGTCTCATCATCGTGTAAACAACTAAAATCATTCAAATAAAAAAGCACAAAAAAGAAGAGTTCGAAATGAACTCTTCTTTTTTAATCATGATTCTTATATCTTATTCCCCAATTAACATTTTTGTAACTATAATTTTACCTAAATATATAATAAAGAAAAAGGTACATAGAAACTAGATTGCCTGAGGGGTCAAAATTATTTAACTACCTCAACGTTAACTGCCTGTGGACCTTTAGCGCCATCAGTGATATCGAACTCTACTGCTGCACCTTCCTCGAGAGTTTTGAAGCCCTCCATGTTAAGTCCTGAGAAATGTACGAATACATCCTTTCCGTCCTCGGCTGTGATGAATCCGTAACCTTTTTGGTTATTGAACCATTTTACTGTACCTTTGCTCATCGAAAGTACCTCCAAATAATAATAATGCTGCTTACGCAACTAACGTTAGAATAGCATAACAGGTTTAAGATGTAAAGCAATAAAGTCAAAGTTCTTTAAAGTTTATGTCATTATTTGCTAAAAATTTCATTACAAGCTTATCCCATTCACTGTCTAAGGTCTTATCCGCTGAAAAAATATTGTAGGATATTCCGGTTGTCAGAGTCAGAAGCTGGCTCTGATACCTGATATTAATGAAAAAACCACTGATATCGGACACGGTGAAAGCAGAGTGCAGACTGCTTAGGGTGTGCTCCATGTTTTCAGGTGAAAGCAGAAAGACAAACCTGAATGACGATGGAGTCTGTCTGCCCTTTATCAGGTCAAAGCAGTTTGTGCGAAGCATCCTAAAGGGGAGTATGCTATAGCCGGCTATACCATTTTCCTCAAGCTCTGTGGAGCTGTAAAAGCCCTTTTGCAGGTGACCATCTATGACATATGAGGCTGCCTTTGTGATGACGGCCTCCTGGAGCAGGAAGTTGTCAAAGATTTCCGTGCGAAGCAGCTTGTTCATAAAGTCCTTTGTGTCTGTCAGTTCAATTGATATCATAATTTCTCCTCATTTCCCACATTGTATGTGACAGCGAATGATTGTTCTAAGTGGTTTTGAATAGTTATCGATTATTATATCATACATCAGATTTGCGGATTATGCCATAAAAATAAAGCCTGTTCAACTGGAATAATTGTAAAGTCCGTGGTAGAATAAATGCGTTATGCAATGAAAACAGGAGGCAATCCATGAAACAGGAAAAATTATTTGATTTACTAAAAGCGGCTGTTTCACCATGCGAGTGTGTGAAGGCTGCAAAGCAGGAGCTTTTGAAAAACGGATTTGAGGAGATAGATTATACAGGCGACTGGAAGCTTGTGCGCGGTGGCAGGTATGTCTTAAATCACCATGATACGACCATGTTTGCGTTTACTGTAGGAAGCGGCTACAACAAAAAGGATATGGTGCGAATAGCGGCAGCTCACACAGACTATCCATATCTTCGCATAAAGCCAAATCCGGATTTTATGACAAACTCATATGCACAGGTTAATGTAGAGGTGTATGGAGGACCGATTTTAAACACATGGTTTGACAGACCTCTCGGAGTGGCAGGGCGCGTGGCTATAAAGAGTGAGGATGTGTTCAATCCGCGTATGGTGCTATATAGGTCCAAAAAGCCTGTCATGATTATTCCAAATCTTGCCATTCATATGAACAGGGATGTGAATAAGGGAGTCGAGATAAATAATCAGGTGGATCTGATGCCGGTGCTTGATTCAATCCCGGAGGATGAAAAGACCACGGATTATTTCCTTGGCTTTCTGGCTGGTGAGCTGTCTGTGGAAAAGAGCGATATCATAGACTTTGAGCTCAATACATTTTGCATGGATGAGCCTTGTTTTGTCGGTGTGAATGACACCATGATTTCATCACCGAGAATCGACAACCAGTCATCCTGCAGGGCACTTCTTGATGCCATAGAGGATGGAAACAGAGCTGATGGAATAAACATCATAGCCCTTTTCGACCATGAGGAGATTGGAAGTAACAGTAAGCAGGGCGCGGCCTCTATAATGCTTCACGATATGCTCAGACGTATTTTAAGAAATATGGACCTTTCAGAAAATGAAATAGATGAGAGCATATATGATGCCATGCTTTTGTCTGTCGATGTGGCTCATGCGCTTCATCCTAATAAAAAGGAAAAGATGGATATCACAAATATGCCTGTCATGGGAAAAGGATTTTGTATCAAGCAGGCGTGCTCGCAGTCGTATGCTACGGATGCGCAGGCTATTGCTATTCTATGTCAGCTGTGTGATGAAAAGGGCATACCTTACCAGCGTTTTGTGAACCGTTCGGACAGCCGTGGCGGCAGCACACTGGGCTCGATTGCAGGTACGCTTTTGCCGGTAAAGACTGTGGATATAGGTATACCTATTCTTGCAATGCACTCAGCCTGTGAGCTTATGGGAGTACGCGACATGAAAGCCTTAAGCGACTGTGTGACGGCCTTTTTCGGGTACCATTAAAGGGCAGATAACCATTATGGGAAAATAAATACAGAAACCTCTTGCATAAGTTTAGTTTTCGTGTTAATATGACGTAGTAATGAAAACTACTTGTTACGGAATGAAATAACTTTTAAAAAAGTAATTTAAACTTTTATTATCATATAGTGCAGGAGGAATAGATATGTATAAGATTATAATAGATAGCTGTGGTGAGCTCACAGATACCCTTAAGAAGGATGGACATTTTTGCAATGTGGCACTCGAGCTTGATGTTGACGGATACAGAATCCGCGATGATGAGAGCTTTGACCAGCATGATTTCTTAAGAAGAGTAAAGGAGAGCGTAAAGGGGCCAAAGTCGTCATGCCCGTCTCCTGAGGAATATATGCAGGCCTTTGAGGGAGAGGCTGACCATGTATATGTTGTCACACTTTCGGGCAAGCTCAGCGGCTCATACAACAGCGCTGTTTTAGCGGTCAATCTGTACAACGAGGAGCATGAGGACTGTGGCAAGCAAATCTATGTATTTAATTCCCGCTCAGCATCTATAGGCGAGACACTAATCGGCATGAAGGTGCAGGAGCTTGAAGAGAGTGGACTTTCGTTTGATGAGGTTGTAAAGCAGACAGAGGAGTATATAGCTTCAATGAATACCTTCTTTGTGCTTGAGACACTTGATACATTAAGAAAGGCAGGACGATTAAGCAACCTGAAGGCTTTTGTGGCCAGCACTTTAAATATAAAGCCTGTCATGGGCTCAACAGATGAAGGCTCAATCCAGCAGCTTGGCCAGGCCAGAGGCATGAAGAGGGCACTTGCCAAGATGGTAGAGGATGTTGTGGCTGCCACAAAGGACTGTGAGCACAGGATTCTTGCAATCTCACACTGCAACTGCCCGGAGCGTGCACAGTATGTGAAGGCATGCCTTGAGAAGCTTGCCGTATTTAAGAAGATTGTCATTGTGGATACTGCCGGCATCTCAAGCATGTATGCAAATGACGGGGGCATTATTATAGCAGTATAAGGATATGGTCTTTATTTTATCGGCCGGATATATTATAATGATGGCATGGGAAATTTAGATTACACACAGGTTTTAAACAAAATAGAAAACACACGCCGTTTCGGCAATGAGCCGGGAGTGGTGGTGACGGCACAGGTCATAAAGGTGCTGAGAGAAAAAGGAAAGCAAAAGCGCATAATACCGTATATCCATGTGGCAGGCACCAATGGAAAGGGCTCGGTGTGCGCTTTTTTTTCTAGTATATTAAAAAAAGAGCATATGAGGGTAGGCACGTTTGTATCACCGCATCTGGTAGATTTTGAGGAGCGCATCACGGTTGATGGGCGTATGATACCTAAGGAGGATGTCACACGGCTTGGAAACTATCTGCTTGATATAGATTTTGGTATAGGGCTTACGATGTTTGACTACTGCCTTGCCATGGCTCTTTTGTACTTTGAGGAGCAGCAGTGCGATTATATGGTCATTGAGACCGGGCTCGGAGGCAGGCTTGACTCAACAAATGCAATCGGCACACCGCAATGTGCCGTTATTACAAAGATAGGCTATGACCATATGGTTATCCTTGGCAGTGATATAGCGGATATAGCGGCTGAGAAGGCCGGTATCATAAAGGAAAACGGCACAGTGGTGGTGGAACAGCAGGATAAACGTGCTATGCAGGTGATTGAGCAGGAAGCGCAAAAAAAGCATGCAAGGATAATCACTGTGGAGCAAAGCGATATAGCACGCTGCAGCGGCTACGCACTGAGGCTTTGTGGCACATTTCAGTGGGAGAATGCAGCAGCGGCAGAGCTTGCGGCGCGGTATGTGCTGGGAAAGCACTATGGCGGGCCGGAATATGATAAGACAGGACCCAAGAGCGAGAAAACAGACCTGAATAAAAGGATAAAAAGCGCTCTTGAAGAGGCTGTGTGGCCGGGACGCATGGAGATAGTATCAAAGGAGCCGTTTCTGCTAGTGGACGGAGCACACAACAGCAATGGAGTTGATGCGCTCAAGGAAAGCCTCATGCAGATGTATCCGGGTGAGAAATTTTGCTTTTTCATGGGAGTCATGGCTGATAAGGACTACGATGTGATGATACGTGAGATTTTGCCGCTTGCTGAGGAGTTTTATACAGTGACACCGGATTCAGACAGGGCACTGCAGGCATCGCACCTTGCTGATTTTATCAGAAAAGAGGGAGTTGAGGCAACAGAGCTTTCAGGAGTTGATGAGATAAGTAAGCACCTGAAAAGAGATACGAAAAATGTTGCATTTGGCTCATTGTATTTTATTGGGGAGCTTAAACAGCACCGGATATAAACACCGGATATAAGAGGATGATTCATGGCTGATATTTTAAGAATTTTTAAAAGAGATATGTGCGGCATATTCCGAAATGTGCTTGTACTCATTATAGTTATTGGACTGTGCGTGCTGCCGGCACTGTATGCATGGTTTAATATCTATGCCAACTGGGACCCGTATGGCAACACCGGAAATATAGCAATTGCAGTAGTCAATCTGGACAAGGGCTGGACGAAGAATGACAGCGAAACTGTCAATATGGGCGATGGTGTGGTAGAGTCATTAAAGCAAAAGGATACTATAGGCTGGAAATTTGTTAAATCAGAGGAAAAGGCTGTTGAGGGTGTTAAGTCAGGCAGATATTATTCTGCACTTGTCATAGATGAGCAGTTTACCTACAGCATGTATCATGGTGTAGCTGACAATATTGAAAATCCAAGGATTACCTACTATCTCAACGACAAGAAAAATGCTGTTGCGACAAAGATAACGGACAGTGCAGCAAGTGCTGTTAAATCAAGTATTAATAAGCAGTTTATAAAGGTGCTTGCAGAGCAGGTATTTAAGGAGACCAACGTAATATCCGATGACATGAAGGAAAAGGATGCTGTGGGGCAGATGACCGGTAAGCTTGAAGCGGTATCTGAGAGTCTTGCGCAGTACGATGCCATGATAGATACGTTTATTGACGGAAATAAGGCATTATCACAGGTGTCTAAAGAAACGGGCGAAGCACTCAAAGATGGACAGGATAAGCTTGCAAAGGGCACAGACAGGCTTGAAGAGAGTAAAAATGATCTGCACTCCACCAGACAATCCTTCGACAGCTTTAGCGCAGATATCACATCGGCATTAGCAAAGGTGAAGAACTCGATTGATGATATATCAAAGCAGATTTCAGATGCAGATCTGTCACAGGATGTAAATACGATTCAAAGTGATGTGCAAAATATTAAACAGTCAGCGGATGCTTTGAAAGGTAATATTGACATTCTTGAGGACAAAATCAACAAAATAAAGCCGGATATGGACGATACCCATGTTGGCACACTTATTTCCAATATAGAGCTTGTTAAGGAACAGACAAAGAGCATGATAGAAAGCACACAGTCTGTGGATTTATCGGGAAAAACACAGAATTCTGCAGAAACACTTAAGAGTGTAATGTCGGCTCTTTCATCGACCGCGTCAGCAGTGAATGATACATATACCTCACAGATAGTGCCACAGGTGGACGGCATGATAAGCAGTATGTCGTCTGTTCTTGATTCAATGCAGACCACACTTGGCAATCTAAGTCAGACATCAGGCTCCATGGCGCAGGTGTTTGACGGAGTGGACAGTACGCTTGATACACTCAATATGAGCATGACACAGCTTAAGGGGGTCATAGAATCAGCATCTGACAAGATAAATACGACACTCGACAAGCTTGAAGCAGCCTCTGAGGATGAAAAAGCTGATATCATAGTGAATCTGCTTTCGGGGAATCCTGAAAAGCTTGGCAGCTTCTTTTCAGAGCCGGTGCAGGTATCAGATAATTATATCTACGAGATAGCCAATTATGGCTCCGGAGTAGCACCTTTTTACACCACACTAGCCATATGGGTGGGCATGACTATACTTGTTTCGCTGGTAAAGGTTCACGCGGATGTTAAGGGGCTTGGGAAACTAAAGCCTTCACAGCTTTATTTTGGCAGATATCTGACATTCTTTTTACTGTCACAGGTACAGACTTTTATCATTGTGCTAGGTGATTTATACCTGCTTAAAATACAGTGTGTGCATCCGGTTTCATTTATTGTGACAGGTGCAGTGACAAGCCTTACATTTTCACTGCTCATATATTCTCTGACCATATCCTTTGGTGATATAGGAAAGGCACTGGCGGTGGTTGTCATGGTGCTTCAGATTGCAGGAAGCAGCGGCACATATCCGATAGAGGCGCTGCCGTCATTTTTCAGGGCAGTGTATATTTTCTTCCCATTCCCATATGCGATAAATGCGATGAGGGAGTGTATAGGAGGTATGTACGAAAATACACTCGGCAAATGTTATATCACGCTTTTACTTTTTGGCGCAGCCTCTTTGGTGATAGGACTTGTGATACGAAAGCCGTTTATCAGACTCAATCATTTTATAGAGAAGCGTTTGGAAGATACTGAGATGCTATAGTTAAATGTACAATTAATAAATTGATAATTGGCATATTAATATGGTACTTCTGATGTGCCGTAAGCTATAAAGCGGGAAGGAAAGTATGCAGGATATAGGTAGAAACAGTAATAAAGATTCCAATATGGATAATGATATGAATAATAATGCAAATAATAATGTGAATGAGCAGCCGCTATCCGATGATAAGAGATTGCGCGAGATGTACGATAAGCTGGTCGGATATGAAAAGACCATCCATGAGCAGAATCAAAAGCGGATAAAAATAGGATTAAGGTGCATATACATCATTCCGCTCTTTTTTCTTGTGCTGCTGATGATTGTGCCGGACAGTTCAAAAATCATTTTTCTTGTACTGTGGATAGTGAGTCTGTTTGCTATCGCAGTGTATTTAATCGGAGTCGAGTATGTGGACTATAAGCTGCAGGAGAAGATGAATGAGATAAGCGGCTGTGATGTACAGAGTGTGAGTCCTGTCGTGCAGATTGAGGACAGGGTGCAGGAAATAGCCGAAAGAGTGGAGCAGAGATTTGATACGATGCAGCAAAGTACAGGGGAGGATGCCGAGCAATGAAAAAAATATTTCAAATATATCTGGCTGACCTGAAACGTATATCCACAAATGTGGTTGCCATAGTCATTATTATGGGACTTGGCATCATCCCGGCTTTATATGCATGGTTTAATATTATGTCCAACTGGGATCCTTACGGAGAGGAAGCTACATCACAGATGCACATAGCAGTATATTCTGAGGATGAGGGAATGAGCGTCGGTGATTTAAAGCTATGTATGGGAGACAGTGTCATAAAGGGGCTGAAGGAAAACGATGCAATTGGCTGGATTTTCACAGATAGCAGTAAAGAGACACTGGAGTATGTTTATAGCGGAAAGTGCTATGCAGCATTTATAGTGCCGAAGGATTTTTCAGCTGATATGCTTAGCTTCCTAAGCGGTGAGCCGGTCAATCCGCAGATAGAATACTATGAAAACAGCAAGAAAAATGCCATAGCAACAAAGATAACATCAAAAGTAAAGACCACGGTGCAGCAGTCTGTAAACTCTTCAATGGTGAGCACGATTACAAAGATAGCGTCAAAGTCGGGAGAGCTCATAGTGGGAGACGGCAAATCAGGTGATAACCTGGCCGGAACAGTTGTTGATAAGCTAAAGGATATGGACACGACTCTTTCTACATATGCAGGCATGCTTGATACATTTGCCATGCTCACGGATTCAGCAGACAGCCTGATAGGCTCGACACAGTCACTGCTTCCGAGTGTGCAGGGGCTGATTGACGGGGGACAATCATCGGTAAGCGGCATGCAGTCATCGGTGCTTTCGGGGGCGCAGACAGCACAAACCATCACACAGATGGTCGACATAAGCTTATCAAACATAAACAGTCAGCTCGATGTGCTGGAAAACTCCATACAGCTCTTAAATGCGTCGGGATTAGCTGATGCCGATACTGCGGATATATCTGTTTCCGTGGCTAGCTTTGATACGGTAGAGCAGCTTGCTGAGAATACTCTTGTCGCCATTCAAGGCTTAAAGGGAGTTGATAGCTCGCAGATAGAGGCTGTCAGAAATAATATCCAAAGCATTAAAACACAGATAAAAGACCTTAAGTCTGATACTGAATTGACGGCAGATAAGCTAAAGCTTCTTAAGGAGTCGATAAAAGCGGATGTGTCAAGTGCCAAGTCTGCAATAGATACACTTAAAAATACATTTGACCACAGCGTGTCACCGAATCTCACAGGAGCGGTATATGATATAGAATATGCACTTATTGAGACACAGTCCATGCTTGGTTCTCTGGACAACAGCTTCCCGGATATACAAAAAGCACTCGATGATTATTCGGCAGTTCTTAAATCAGGAAATGCAGATATTGTAAATACCAGACAGTATGTACAGCAGATCAGAGATGGTTTGCAGAATGTTATATCAGGATTTGATAATTTATCAAACGATGAGCAGTTTAATGAGATTGTAAAGCTGCTTCGGACAGATCCGACACTCATTGCGCAGTTTGTGACATCACCGTTGTCTATGGATGAGCAGAAGATATATGAGATATCCACATATGGCTCAGCCATGGCACCGTTTTACACAGTGCTGGCTCTGTGGGTGGGAGGTCTTATAACTGTTGCACTTGTGAAAACAAAGGTAAAGGACACTGACGATATAAAATCACTTGGCAAAGTAAACAGCGTACATAAGTTTTTTGGCAGATATATCACATTTTTCGTGATAGGACAGCTACAGACACTTGTGACAGTGCTCGGTGATTTGTTCTTTGTCGGAATACAGTGCAGGCATCCGTTCCTTTTCTGGTGCGCAAGCGCGCTGACAAGCCTTGTATTCACGCTTCTTATGTACTCACTCACAGCAGCCTTGGGCAATGTGGGACAGGCTGTAGCAGTAGTCATCATGGTCATTCAGGTGGCAGGCGCAGGTGGCACATTCCCGGTTGAGGTGCTGCCACAGGTGTACAGAGCACTGTATAAGTTCATGCCGTTTAACTATGCCATGAATGCCCTAAGAGAGTGCGTGGGAGGCATGTACCGCTTTGATTATTGTAAGGATCTTGCGATTCTTCTTATATTTATAGCAATATCGCTTGTGATCGGACTGCTGCTTGGGCGTCCGTTTGGAAAGCTTAATACCGCTATTGAAAAAAGTAAGAAAAAGTCAGGCCTTATCTTATAATAGTAAAAAAAGCTATATAGAAACTTAAGTTATGGTTATTATAAAAAAATAGTACTAGACATTTTTTTTCTATTGTACTAGAATGAGCATAAATGATAGTAGACCCGATATATGATAACGCTAGGTTATATCGGATCCGTAAAGAAACGGAGGATATAAAGATGGAAAAGAAGGATATCGATTGGTCAAACCTTAGTTTTGGCTACCAGGAAACAGATTACAGCTATGTTTCTAATTATAAAGATGGAAAGTGGGACGATGGACAGCTCACAAAGGATCATACAGTGACACTTAATGAGTGTGCGGGAGTATTCCAGTATGCACAGACATGCTTCGAGGGACTTAAGGCATACACAACAGAGGATGGCAGAATTGTCTGCTTCAGACCTGACTTAAACGCACAGCGTCTTAAGGATTCATGTGAGAGACTTGAGATGCCTGTATTCCCGGAGGATAGATTTGTAAAGGCAGTTGAGGAAGTAGTAAAGGCAAATGCTGCATGGGTTCCACCATACGGCTCAGGTGCTACACTCTATATCAGACCATACATTATGGGAACAAATGCAGTAATCGGTGTAAAGCCGGCTGATGAGTATCAGTTCAGAATCCTTGTAACACCTGTAGGACCATACTTCAAGGGTGGCGCAAAGCCAATCACAATCCGTGTGTCAGACTTTGATAGAGCAGCACCTCACGGAACAGGACATATCAAGGCCGGACTCAACTATGCAATGAGTCTTCATGCTATTGTAGATGCACATGCACAGGGCTTTGCAGAGAATATGTACCTCGATCCTGCAACACGTACAAAGGTAGAGGAGACAGGTGGTGCAAACTTCATCTTTATCACAAAGGATGGCACATTTGTTACACCTAAATCAGACAGCATCCTGCCATCAATCACACGCCGTTCACTGATGGTAGTTGCAGAGAAGTACTTAGGACTCAAGGTTGAGCACAGAGAGGTGCTCTTTGATGAGGTAAAGGATTTTGCTGAGTGTGGACTTTGCGGAACAGCAGCAGTAATCTCACCGGTAGGAAAGATTGTAGACCACGGCAAGGAAATCTGCTTCCCAAGCGGTATGGATGAGATGGGACCTGTCACAAAGAAGCTTCGTGACACACTTACAGGCATTCAGATGGGCCATATTGATGGACCGGATGGATGGGTTCACGAGATTAAGTGTGATTAATAATAAGAATATACATTTATAATAAAGCACCGGGTATTATGATACGTCGTAATATCTGGTGCTTTTGTATTATTTTATGTGGCATAATAAGCCGATTTGTGCTAATATACTCTTATATGTATGCAAATGTTTATAAAAGTTTGGAATAGATATATAAAAGCAAACAAAAGAGATAACCGGGGATAATTAAATGGACGAGTATGAAAAGATAAGACAGAGAAAGCGCGAAGAATATAGAAAGAGACACCGCGCCCAGGTTAGAAGAAAGCAGCTTATTGGCAATGGCATTGTTATAGGCATGATAATACTTATAATTGCAACGATAATCATTGTGGGAGCTTTAAGGGGCAAAAAGGCAAAGCAGGAAGAAGTAAAGGCAGAGGTGACCAGTACTCTTTACAATCCTATACAGCCAAAGCTTGATGTACAGTTGCTGACACCCAATCCGTATTCCAGACCACAGAAGGCACTTGAGAAGGTAAATGGCATAGTTGTCCATTATACAGCAAATCCGGGTACGTCAGCCAGACAAAACAGAGACTATTTCAATGGCCTGGCAGAGACCAAAAAGACCAAAGCAAGCTCACACTTTGTTATAGGATTAGAGGGTGAGATAGTGCAGTGCATACCTTGCAATGAGATATCGTATGCATCTAATAACAGAAACAGTGACACAATATCGATAGAGTGCTGTATAGAGGATGAGACAGGAAAGTTCAACGACAGCACATACCAGTCGCTCATAGAGCTCACCACATGGCTTATGGGGCGGTATGATCTGAGTGCTGATGATGTAATAAGGCACTACGATGTGACAGGCAAGAAGTGTCCGCTATATTTCGTGGAGCATGAGGATGCGTGGGAGCAGTTTCACAAGGATCTGGATACATACATCGAAGAAAATGGTGTGCCAAAGGAAGAGGCAAGCCAAAACTGACAATATACAATAAATTAAAGGATGATTTAAAAAATGAAGGAAATTATCGGAAATCTGTTAAAAAAAGAGAATGTACGTCAGAATCTGAGCAGCCTCAGACAGGAGATTAAAGATGAAAATGCATTAGCAGAGGCTCTAAAGCTGCTTGCAGGAGAAGATGAGCTGCTTGTGTCGTTTATGGGAGCAGACGATGCAAAAACCAGAAAGAACGCAGCGCTTCTGATAGGAGATCTTCATATGTCACAGCTTTCTGATGAGGTTTTTAAAGCATACGAGGCTGAACAGATGCGCTTTGTAAAGGGCTCATATTTGGCGGCGCTGTCACAGCTGGACTGCAAAGAGCTCTTGCCACAGCTTATGGAACGTGCAAAAGAGCTTGAGCATATGACGGTCACAGCTGAAAATAGGAAGCATATTGAGGAAGAATTAAACGAGATAAATAAAATCCTGATTAAATATAATGGGATAAAGCACCATACACCTGTGCTCGAGGGAGTAAAGGCTGAGCTGCTTCTGATGACAAACCGCCTTCACAGAGAGGTGGTACGACGTCAGATACCGGTTAAGGATACAAAGCTGCATCCGCTTGGAGTGCTTGTAAAGACTGACAATATACCTCTTATCATGCAGGTGCGCACATTCAGAAAAATGTACTTTACCATACATGCAGCATCGCTTCTGCCAAAGGATGCACAGGAAGCAGCCGGACTTCTTGCAGAGTCAGATATGTATGATATATTAAGACGCATGCACCGAGAGGGTGGTCCGTTTTACTATCGTATTGAGAGCACGGCAGATGCGGCGTACCAGAGCAGGCTTGCGAAAGCTATCGATATGCATTTTGCGGGCAGGATGATCAATTCACCAAATGATTACGACGTGGTGATTAAGCTAATACCGACAAAAAATGACAATTATTTTGTCTGCATGAGATTATGTTCTATACAGGATAATAGATTTGCATACAGAAAGAATGTGCTTCCTACGTCGATGCATCCGTCACAAGCGGCACTTATTGTTTCACTTGCAAAGCCGTATCTTAAGGAAACAGCACAAATCATGGATCCGTTCTGCGGAGTTGGTACACTGCTTATAGAGCGCGCACATTTAGTCCCGGCACGCGAGATATATGCTACAGATACCTATGGAGATGCAATCACTATGGGCAGAGAGAATGCTGAGTTTGCCAAAACAAGAATTAATTTTATACACAGGGATTTCTTTGATTTCAGACATGACTACAAATTTGATGAGCTGATTACGGATATGCCGGTTCGTAACCGACAGACCAAGGCGGAGATGGAGCTTTTTTACGAGAGGTTTTTCGACAAGGCCGCAGAGCATCTGGTATCCGGCGGAATCATAGTCATGTATTCAAATGAGATTGGGTTTGTGAAGAAACAAATCAGGCTGCGTGTCGAATACCGTCTGCTTCAGGAGACATGTATTCTCGATAAGAATGACTTTTATTTGTTTGTTATCAGATATGAGGATTGATTTGTGTGAGTTTTTAGGAGGAAAATATGTCAGATTCCAAGCTTTTAAAAAAAATACAGGATTATTTCTGTATGGTCAACGGAATATATTTGTCGTGTCTGACAAAAAAGGATGGAGTCATGACAGAGGTGTGTCAATGTAACGATAAATGGAAGAGTATGCTTACATTTATTGGTGAGGAGAAATACGAAAAACTTATTTTGAGACTGTCGGACTGCAGGGTTGAGAATCTCATAGATGAACCTCTGGATAAGGACTATATCAGGCTGTATGGTCTGATTGTAAGAGTGGACAATACCCACGATATATATTGGATTATAGCTGCGGTAATTGATGAGCAGATGTCTAATGATGAGAGAAACCTGCTTCCTGATGGCATAATTATTACCAGTGAAGCGCGTCTTAACAGAACAATTGAGTTCCTGGAAACTATGACCAGACAGCTTTTGATCACAAAGAGAGATGAGGATGCTGCGAATGAGGCACTTTCGCTTATCAGGAAGTCAGATGAGGAAATCAAGAAACAGTTTCATATGCTTGAGGCTATCAATTCTGTTATAAAACTGCTTGAGATGGATGGAAGCTTTACTGATATGGCTCAAAAAGCACTGGAGAGTGCAGTTACTACCATAAAGCTTACCGGTGCTTTTATCATCCGCAAAAACGTGGACGGCATGCATTTGGATGTGATTGTAAGCTATGGCAGAAAGCCGTTTGATACAATATCAATTACCGAGGTACCTTTTTTCACAGGAAAGCCTTACATTATATCATCAGACTCTGTGATGCCGGAGAAATTCCGCCTTTTCATGGAGAAGCAGGCTATGAGGGCAGCCATATTCCAGCCTGTAAATATAGATAACAGGACTCAGATGTATGTGTGCTTTTTTGATGAGAAGGATGACAGAAGCTGGGAAAAATATGATGTGAAGTTTTTAAATGATACGAAGCGCGTCATTCAAAGTATTCTCACAAAAAAGATAACAACCAACTCGCTTGCAGGCTCCTATGCTTCGCTCGAAGCGATACTGGAAAACTCCGGCTGCGGTATATACGTGGCTGATATGTCTAAGTCAGAGATACTTTACATGAATAATTACTGTAAGCAGCTGCTTTCAAATATAATCGAACAGAACAAGCTGGAAAAATATATTTTTTCCCATACTGCAGAGAGCCGGAGCTTTACAGAGGTCTACGTGACGGAGGAGGACAAGTGGTTTGATATTCATCGCACAGGCATAGCGTGGGTGGATGGCCGCAAGGTGCAGCTCGTTACACTGTATGATATCACACAGAAGAAGCGTTATCAGCAGCGCATTGAGAACCAGGCCAATAATGATTTCCTGACAGGGCTATATAACAGGATGAGATGTGAGCAGGATCTGGCTAAGTTTATAGATGATTCAGTGAAAAACGACACCAGAGGTGCGATGATTTATATAGATCTGGATGATTTCAAGCATATAAATGACGGGCTTGGCCATCAGTACGGAGATGTGCTTTTAAAAGCTATATCGAACAGCCTGACACAGGTGAAGGGAATTGAGAACCACTGCTACAGGATGGGTGGCGATGAGTTTATCGTCATAGTGACAGGCAGCTCTGTTGACAGGCTGGAGAGTATCATTAATGATATACAGCAGATATTTGTCAGACCGTGGTTCTTGAAGGGAGAGGACTATTACTGTACAATAAGTGCCGGAGTGGCATTTTTCCCGACAGATGCAAGAACTGTGGAGGATGTCATAAGAAGAGCTGATATAGCTCTTTTCAATGCTAAGAAAGAAGGAAAAAACCGTATAGAGTTCTACAACGAGGGTATTGATGGCACAAGCACAAAGCGTCTTGACCTGGAAAAGCACATGAGAAAAGCCACGATGAATGAGTGCGATGAGTTCACCGTGTACTTTCAGCCGATTATAAACGTGAAGGGGGAGGATGTCTGTGCAGGTGCAGAGGCTCTTGTCAGATGGAATTCAGCAACCATGGGCTTTATAAATCCGGTTGACTTTATACCGCTTGCTGAGTATCTTGGGCTTATAAACCCGATCGGGGAGCATGTATTAAGAGAGGCGGCGAAGCACTGCAGGTACTGGAATGACATGGGACATCCTGACTACAAGGTCAACGTAAATCTGTCTGTGGTGCAGCTGCTGCAGAATGATATAGTCAAGAAAATCAAAGGCATAATTGATGAGGTGGGCATAGAACCGGGAAATCTGTGTCTTGAGGTGACAGAGAGTCTGGCAATCAACGACATGGTGCGCATGAAGCGGATACTCAGTGAGATAAAGGCGCTTGGTGTTAAGGTTGCACTGGATGATTTTGGTACAGGATATTCATCACTCAACCATATCAGGGAGATGCCTCTTGATATCATTAAAATAGATAAATGCTTCATTGAGCATCTTGGGGAGGATGATTTTTCTGATGCATTTGTCAAGATGGTTACAGAGCTTGCCAACACAATAGGAGTACATGTCTGCGTGGAGGGAGTTGAGACTGACAGGCAATATGCTATAATTAAGAAGATGGGAATATATTACATACAAGGGTATTTCTTCGATAAGCCAATGTGCATAGAAAGCTTTGAGGAGAAATATATCTGACGAAGAAGGTGTAACATGCACGAAGAAGATATAGAAAAAGCCCATGCTATTCATTTTGGAAGAAAAATAAACAGTGCACGAACTGTATCACGGCCAAGACCATAAAAGATAAAAGGCAGCGTGTCAAGATAGAGTTTTCGGGCACTGATTCGTACCAGGTCATATCAAGGTACTACAATATAGAAGGCAAGAACTACGTGATGGAGCTTGAATACATGAACAAGAAACACTGGATTGATGATATTCCTGTTCTCCTACAGTGTCTGGTCAATATACAGGACCGGATAAAGGCGGGGCTGGACTAGCTTAAATGCATAATAAAAGAAAAATATATGTAAAAATAGAAATTAAGTGTTGACATATTTGGTTTGATTTGATATTATATCAAAGTCGCGTGAGACAAGCGACAGAAAATCAAATATATGCGGAAGTGTCGGAACTGGCAGACGAGCAAGACTAAGGATCTTGTGATTATTGCAATCGTGTGGGTTCAAGTCCCATCTTCCGCATTATAAAATTAAAAAGGGTTAAGCCTTAGGGCTTAGCCCTTTTTGATTTTAGAAGCGGAAGCGGCCCTTGTCCCCATGGGTCCAAGGTCTCCGCTCCGCTTCGGTCGTTGCAGAACAGACGTCCCCCGGACGTCTTGCAACCCATCTTCCGCAAGGCTCTGGTTGTGGTAGCTAAATTATACGGATTTCGTTCAAAATTGCATATTAGATCAGAAGGAGAGGACAAGCTTATGAGTCAGAAAAAATACAGTTTATTATACCCGGATACAAATGCACAATACCGGACTTTGAGTGATGTGACTATGCATGATCTGGGGATGGATCAAATCTGCAAAAAGCTGTCAGCAAAGGAGCGGGAACAGAACTACATCCAAAACGTGATGGCGCGTTTGTATGCAGATCCGGCGGTGACACAGTACCGCTGCGATATTTTCGAGGATGTCCTTCAACAGAAAAAAATGCGTGATGATCTTATGGAAATACTCGAGCGCATCAGCTTTCTGAGGGAGTACGGTAGCTTTAACCGGGAATATGATGAGAGTGCCTGCATCTGGGATCTTTTGCATCGGCTGGACGAGCTTAATGATTATATCAAGTGTGTGGATGCGCTTCATACATGTCTGGCAGCTTCGGACATTCATTCCGCAGGCTTTCTGGGTTTAAAAGCTTATGTGGAGAAAATCTATGAGGACAACGGATTTGCAGAACTGAAAAAAGATATCTCAGAACTGAAAATGGACACTTCACAGCTTAAGAGCATTACGGTAGGTATTAACTTGAATGACCGCTTTGAAGCGGACGGAATCGGTCTGATATCTGTAAACAGCAAATATTTTACCAAGTCCGGAATCCTGGGCAATTTTTATGACCATATTGCGTCAAAGAATCGGATCAATGAGGATACCATATGGAAAAAGAATTTCAAATTTCAGCCATTTGATGTGAATGCAGATGCGGTGATTAGCACTCCTATGCAGAAGGTGATGGATACAGCTGTTATGCGGTCGGAAAGCCGGGGTGGCATTGTGAAGCTTCCTGAGGGAGATCAGGCAAAGGATGTGACTCGTTATACAGACCGAATCGTCAACCATATGATTTCCCATATGGTGAAAAGAGTCAGAGAAGTACTGAACAAATATGTTTCTATTACCATTACCGACATGACAGACTTGATTCCGGAGCTGCTCTACTATATCAAATGGGCGGAGTACATCCAAAAATTGCAGGAACAGGGCTTTACCTTTGCTAAAGCTTCTGTATATAAAGCGGGAGAAAATGAATCTGATCCGTATATGATGCAGGCACGTGGAATTTACAATTTAAAGCTTGCTGTTTTTGAGACAGAGGAGTCCGGGAATATTGTACCGAATGATATGGATTTCGACCGGAATAGGAGAGTGTATATCTTAACAGGTGCCAACCGAGGTGGAAAGACGACAATTACACAGGCTGTTGGGCAGTTGTTTGTGTTGGCGCAGGGGGGCATATATATTCCGGGAAAAGCATTTACATTTTCCCCTGTTACAGGTATTTACACCCATTTCCCGGCAGATGAAGACAAGACATTGGATTTAGGAAGGCTTGGGGAAGAGTGTAAGCGTTTTAAGGCAATCTATGAGGAGGCTGACAGCAGGAGTCTGCTCTTGATGAATGAATCATTTTCTACCACTTCGTTTGAAGAGGGATACTACATTGCCAAGGACAGTGTCAGGGCAATTTTACATAAGGGAATGAGGACTATTTATAATACACATATGCATAAGCTGGCATTTGATGTGGAGGAAATGAATGAAGAACAGCAGAAGGCAGAGCACACAGATGGAAAAGCGTTTTCCATGATCGTGCACATGAAGGGGACAGAGCGCTCCTATCAGATTGAAGTGGCGCCTCCGGAAGGAAAATCTTATGCAAGCGAGATTGCGCAGAAGTACGGGGTTACATATGAGATGCTGGTGAAATAAGAGTATGCGGTTAGGAAAGTAAATTTTGGAAGAAATTGGAGTAGATTTTGCAGTAGGTACGAGATATAATAAAGGAAAGAGAAATGGGAAAGGAGTTGATATACATGGGTATTGCAGAATTAACAGCAAAGATAGAAAGTCTGTCAGCAGAAGACTATAATATGGTAATTATGCTTGTTAACAAATTATCTGAAAAGCCAGAAAACAATGGACTGAAAAGATTAAGCGAGAACGAGTTAGTAGAAGAACTTTCCGCATCAATCAGAAAAAGTGACACTGGAGCAACGAAGTCAGCAAGAGCAGTTTCAAAGAGCATGAGGGAGAAGTATGCAGTTTAATGTAGAACTTTCAGAGTTGGCAGAAAAGCAATATGATATTATTCTGTCATATATATCCAATGTATTAAAAAATCCGCAGGCTTTAGAAAATGTTATGGATGACTTTGATGATACAGTTGGAAAATTAGAAAAAATGGCTGATACATTTAATTATTGTAAAAGTGATAGATTAAGAGAATTGGGGTTGCGAAAAATAAGTTTTGCAAAGCATAGATATTTATTGGTTTATAGAGTGGCTGGAAATAGGGTCATCATAGAAGGTATATATCACGAATTACAAGATTATGAAAATTCAATCATGTAAATTAGGGAGGACAGTGTTGAGAGGACACTGTCCTTTTTGTATTATCTACACTATCGCTAATCCCATATCAAAATCCTTGGCTATTCCCATCACTGACACCACATTTTTTCAGCGTTATTGTATTAAATGTAAGGAGGACATGAATTGTGATGACACCCTATAATATAGGGCATAATATGCAAAACTTAAAACGCAAAGGATAAACTTGTTGACATGATGTGTGATACACAGTATACTATGTTAAACACATAGTGTGCGACACACAATACAGTGCAATAAACACAGTGAATTTAAATAAAGGATACTAGGGAGGAGATTGGATGAATTGTGATGAAATTGTTTCAGGATTAATTTTAGAATTCAGACGGGGCACACTCATCATGGTAGTGTTAGCACAACTAAATAAACCAATGTATGGATATTCATTGGTAAAGGAATTAGAAGGAAAAGGTATTTCAATAGAAGGCAATACATTATATCCTCTGCTGAGAAGACTAGAGAGTCAAGGTCTGCTAAAAAGTGAATGGGAAACTGAGGCAACGAAGCCAAGAAAATATTATATCATCACAGAAGATGGGAAGCTGGTTTATAAAAAAATTAAAGAACACTGGAAAAAATTTTCACAGTCAATCAATGTTTTAATGGAGGAAGAATAAATGGTAAAAAATGATTTGATCGACAGATACATTTATGCAGTTACGAAACATATGAAATCTGCCATGAAAAAAGACGTGGCGGCGGAATTAGAGACGATCATACAAGATATGTTGGAGGAACGATGTGAGGATGTTACTCCAACGGAGCGTGATATCAAAGTTGTTCTAACGGAACTGGGAACCCCGAATGAGTTAGCTTCGAAATATAAAGGTGAAACACAGGATTGTTTGATTGGACAGCCGTATTACAGTTTATATGTGTATGTATTGAAAATTGTGACAGTGTGCATCAGTGGAGGAATGTTACTTGCCCAAATTATGGCAGCATTAACATCGCATACAATCTGGTATATAGCTATCTATAGAACCATCGGTGGGATTTTTGGCGGTATATTGACAGGATTTGCATTTGTGACATTATTATTTGCATTCTTTTATAAAAAAGGAATTAAGGTGGATGGGTTAAATGATGGAATAGATAATTTGCCTCCTGTTCCACAAAAGTCTAATAGGATTTCAAAAGTAGATGCGATTGTAGGAATTGTTTTTTCGGTTATCTTCACTCTTGTATTTCTTGTATGCCCACAGATTTTATGCATTGCATTTGTAAAAAATGGGGTAGTTGTGTATGAACCACTTTTTAATTTAGAATATATCAGACAAACATGGTATTTCATTCTTGTATTTGGAATTTTGGGTGTTACAAGGGACAGTGTGAGACTTATTGATGGCAGCTATACCAAAAGGGTGATGCTTGTTACCATTATCACCAATATTATTGATGGAGTATTAACAATCATTTGGCTGTTAAATGATAGGATTATGAATAGTGGATTTTTTGATGGTATTGAGCAGTTACTTGGAACGGATGCAGAAGGTATTTCACATGTTTTTATACACTTTAATAAGGTATTTCTATCAATCATCATTTTGGCATTAACAATTAATTGCATTGAGACAGTCGTGAAAGCAGTAAAATACAGTCGACAATAAAATAATTATAGATGAATCAATCTCCATTTACAAAAATGCTACAATGCATATGATTTTATTATTGCAACGTATTCCTTACATCACCTGACAGATGATGTGAAAATTCAATTTATTCAATTATTAAAAACATTATTAAAAGAGGGTGGTTGTATTCTGATCGGAGATGTAGCATTTCAAACAAGATCAGATTTAGAAAAATGTCATAAGGAAAACAAGGATGGATGTTTTTTTGGAAGAAGTATATGTCAGACAATAAAGAAAATTGATAAAATTATGTTTTATAAAGATGAATTGTGTTGACACCCTATAATATAGGGTGTAATATGGTTAAAAAGAGAAGGGAAAATTACAAATGACAAGAACTTTTATAGAGGTTCCGTTGTTTTCAAAAAGATGGAAAGAGATTGGATTAGGTGAGGATGAATTACGAGCACTTCAGATAATGTTACTTAAAGATCCTGTGTCAGGACCTATAATGGAAGGAACTGGTGGAATTCGCAAGGTCAGATTTCCTCTCCAAAATAGAGGTAAAAGTGGTAGCGTACGAGTTTGTTATACTGATTTTGCGGAGTATGAAGTAATATATCTGATTACAGCATTCAAAAAAAAGAGTCAGGAAAATCTTACAGAGGAAGAAAAAAGCGTTTTAAAGAAATTAGTTAAATCGTTGAGAGAGGAAGCTGCTAAAAATAGGAGGTGATTTTTCTATGAGTTCATTATTTGAGGATTTAAAAGAAGGACTCGAGGAAGCTATAGCTTATGAGAAAGGATATGGAGCGGGTAGAGTAAAAACATATATGATTTTGCCGGTCAAAGAGTATAGTGGAAAAGAAATACGTGATATTAGGACAAAGGCGGGGATGACTCAAAGTGTATTTGCTTCATATATGGGAGTTTCGATTAAAACAGTGGAAGCATGGGAAGGCGGTAGAACACATCCAACAGGACCGGTGTTCAGGCTTTTAGATATTCTTTCTAAAAACGAAGAAATGGAATATATTGTTGCTAAATGAGCATAGAAATGGGCAGTAGATTATCTGTCCGTTTTTTATAACATTACATGCAGTAGAATTCTTTTATTATGGCATAATTTGATGTTTGGCATAATTATTCTTGTATGGGGATTGTTATTCTTTTTTGGATGTTTTTCGGATGTGTATTGGATGGTTTTAGTGATTATAATTGTTATACACACAATCAGAGAGTAACGCAAAAGTTCAGAAATGTATATGATTTTTCATTTATAAGAAGGTAGTTTCATGTTTATTAGAGTACAAACTTCAAGCTTGCAAGGTTGAATCCTTTTGTCCATTATATTTAGTTGGAAATGAGAAACAGAATGAGAAAAATAGTAGCAGCTACAGAAGAAAATAAAGAAGAAATTTTAAAATTGTATAAGATACAGCTAGGCAGGGAGTTTTGTCCATGGGACGATTCTTATCCGGGAATGAAGGAGATTGAGTTTGATCTTGGTAGAGAATCTTTGTTTGTAATGATTGATGGGCAGGAGATTAATGCTGATGCCGTAAGAAAAGAGGACAGAATTATCGCAGCGATTTCAATTGATGATGATCCACAGGTGGAGAGGCTTGATTGCTGGAGCCATAAGCTGGCACCCGGGGCTGAGCTTTCAAGACTTGCGGTTCATCCGGATTTTCAGAATCAGAAAATTGCGAGACAAATGCTGGTATTTGGGATGGAAGAGCTCGCAAGGAGAGGATACAAAAGTGTGCATTTTTTAGTCAACAAGCTCAATGTGAAGGCTCTGCGCTCGTATGCAGTGTTTGGATTTGATACAGTGGGTGAATGCAGCCTGTTTGGGCAGCCGTTTTTGTGCTATGAAAAGAGTCTGTAAAAAAATATGATTTTTTTGAAAAAAGTGCTTGCATTTTTGAAAACAATCTGATATTATATACGAGTCGCGTGAGACAAGCGGCGAAAACAAAATATATGCGGAAGTGTCGGAACTGGCAGACGAGC
>ENA-ORRI01000422-ORRI01000422.1-human-gut-metagenome-genome-assembly--contig:-NODE-422-length-23159-cov-10.1838_pt1 | contig 23159 bp, 14 predicted proteins | sample MGYA00242172_ERZ509128 | MGnify/ENA primary metagenome ERZ509128 (study PRJEB26280, sample SAMEA2338623) | human gut metagenome | biome: human gut; feature: human-associated habitat; material: faeces... | reverse complement strand
GTGTTCCAATACACGCCTATCGGACATCTTGGCGGTTTAAACTTTGCTAATTTGGGAACATGCGGACATTCATATAATAATTTTCAGGCTCAAAGCAGCGCACCTGCCAATACGGCCGGCACGTTGCCCGATATGCGTCAGCACCATAACCCATGCTGTCAGCCTCTTGTCTTTATCTCGCAGTCGGCAGGAGCCTTGATGTTCTCGTCGATGGTTACCGAACCTATCGAGTCGGCCACTATCACACCCGATGTCGGGTTCTTTATGTTGGTGATGGCTCCGCGGATGTCAGCTTTAAGCGTAGAATACTCGAAGGCTCTGTCGCACGCACTGTCGAAGGTGCAGTTTTCAAGCACCAGGTCGTGGGCATAGCACAGCGGCTGCTCGCCTGAGATATGGCAGTTTACAAGGCGCAGGTTGCGCGAGTGCCATCCAAGATACTCACCGTTAAGCTCCGAGTCGTATATGGTAACGTTCTCCACCTCCCAGAAGGCATCCTTCGTTGTTATCTTCGCATTGTGTATCTCAACGTTCTTGACATACTGGAACACGTATTTGCTGTCGCTCTCAAGTCCGTCCACCCGTATGTCGTTGCTGAACATAAAGGGATAAGTGCCGCCGTGCAGCTTCAGGTTCTTCACGTTGATGCGGTTGCAGCGCCAGAATATCTCGTCAGCGTCGTTTATCTCAACGTTCTCGATGTCTATGTCGTTCATCTCACGGAACATCTTCGGCGCGTCTATCACGGTGTTCTTCATCGTAAGATGGTCTGAATACCACAATGCCGAGCGTCCGCCAACGGCAAAATAGCAGTTGTCTATCGTGAATCCGTGTACATGCCAGAACGGATAGTTGCCTTCAAAGCGGCAGTTGGTTGCCACGATGTTGCTACATTCCTTTATCGCCGACTCGCCTTCGCGTATGGTTACGTTGTTGATGTGCAGATCATGCGATGCGAACAACGGGCGTTCGCCGCCAAATTCAGTATTCTCAATCAGTTTCATAATTATATCAGGTTTTATTTCGTTTTTATTGTTTTGCCAAACATGCCGGCCCATATTCCATTGTCTCATACACGCATATTTTACGCCCCGGCATAGTGATTATTTATTTTTCTTGTGCAAAAGTACATATTATCGAAACAAAACGCTGTATCTAATTTACTGATTAGATTAAACAATTAACGGAAAATAATATTAAGACCGAATCAGCCGTTATGATTCAGCCCGAACGAACAAAACAGATAAAAGCCATGCGCCGCCTGAAAGTTGATTAGGATTAAACACACGCCTTTGAATGTCCTTAACCCTATCCGCCGACACGACACGGCATAATATTGCGTTGCTAAAATCCGCCCTGCTCTATGCGCCTTACAATACCAAGGTCGGCAGCTGCCCAGTCTACCGTATGAAGCTCCTGCACCCCGAGCCATCTGTATTCAGTATGCTCTTTCAGTTTGAAGTCATCCGCCAGCGGCTCGCACAGATAGGCGTTGAGCGTTATCGAGAAGTCGGGATAATCGTGACTTACCGCCACGAGCCTGTCGCCCACAGATATGTCGTAGTCGAGTTCCTCTGCCATTTCACGCCTCAGTGCCTCCTGCGGCGTTTCGCCCGGCTCAATCTTTCCGCCCGGAAACTCGTATTTGTAGCTTGTGTAGCTGTATTTGGCGCTGCCCTTTCTCACGCAGAAATATTTTCCGTCCTTGCGTATCACGGCCGCCACCACGTCATAATGCTTAGCGTTCATCTTCAGTCTTTCTCCTTTGCTTTGTTCTTTTCGTGTGCATGCCGCCTACTGTCATTCGCCCTGCCCTTCTGCCCTTTTGCGCCGCACGGCAAGCTCTGCCTGCATCTTCTCGTTAAATCGTTTTGTTATGGGATAAAACAACACCGACGCAAGGGCTATGCCGTAGACCACGGCAGGCACTATGCTCGACACGAGGCGTATGCCCTCAACAGCCCCGCTGCTCTGCATGGCAGTGCCTCCCGACACGTAGCCGAATGCCGACAGCAGTATGCCCGACAAGGCTCCGCCGAAGCCTAATCCCATCTTCAGCGCGAACATTATGCCCGAGAAACAGAATCCCGTGGCGCGGCGGCGGTTGAGATATTCCATATAGTCGGCAACATCTGCCACCATTGCCCACATCAGAGGTATCGTGGGGGCATAGGACAGACTCTTGAGTATGCACAGCACATAAACCATTACAACGTTGTCGGGCGAAGGCAGATAGAACAGCGCCTGAAACAACACGGTGAGCGACAGGCACACTATATATACGGTCTTCTTGCCCAGCTTGCCGGCAAGCCATCCCGAAAGGAACACCACGCCAACGAACTGCATCACGGCATTGAGTATGTTGAACAGCGAGAAGCCTGCCGAATAAGCCTCGCGCTCGGTATCGGCGAGTCCCAGACCGTGCAGCAACTCATAGAGCGAGCGCTGGTCGAGATAGCTTTGGAAATAGAAGTTCATCGACGAACCGAACATCGCCAGCGAGGTGTACACGGCAAGACACAGCACAAACATCACGCGCCACGACACATTGCCGAAGGTCTCCCTCACATCTTCCCTCAGGCTCGACTTCTGCTGCGGCGGCTGGGCTATGCGCTCCTTTGTGGTGAAGAAGGTTATCAGCAGACATATAAAGGCGATGAAGGCAAACAGCAGTATGGTGCGGCTCCATCCGCGGCTCGCGTCGCTCCCTCCCAGCCGGTCGATGAGCGGCAGCGTGAAGCCCTGCACGGCAAACTGGGCTATGGTACTTGCCACAAACCTCACCGTGTTGATGCTTGTGCGCTCCTTTATGTCGGCCGTCATCACTCCCCCAAGCGAGGCGTAGGGCGTGTTGTTAAACGAATACATCATCAGCAGAAGCACATACGACACGGCGGCATAAACGGCAAGCAGCGTCTTGTCCTGTATGTCGGGCCTGTGGAAGGCAAGGATGTAGAACAGGCAGAACGGCAGAGCCGACGCCAGTATCCACGGGCGGTATTTGCCCCAGCGCGTATTGGTGCGGTCGGTCAGTATGCCCACTATCGGGTCGGCAAAGGCGCTCACCATTGGCGCCACCAACAACACCGAGCCGGCTATGGCACCGTTGAGTCCGAACACGTCGGTATAAAACTTCAGCTGATATATCATTATCATCTGAAACACCAGGTTGGCTGCAAGGTCGCCCAATGAATAGCCTACCTTCTCGCCGAAAGAAATCTTACCGTTGTATGAGTTTTTCGTTGACATCGTTTATCAAGATTAGTGTTTTCATGGCATGTACGCCTGCGCTGTCTCGCTGTCTTATCGTCGGCTTATGCCCAGCCGAAAGGCTCACGGCTGCGGCGCACAATGTCTTTTGCGCGAACAAAAGTAACAAAAAATCCTGATTGAACCGACGAAATAAGTGATTTTATACAATTATTCGATAAACCGAACCTACTGCGCCATAAGAATGTTGAGCATCAAGCCTTATATAAAGTCGGCATGACGGCATAATCAGATAATCTACATGTTGACATAAGCCACGGGATTTTTGATTTTAGAAAACAAGATATATGCAATTTCAGGTTAGATCAAGACCGTAACTTAACCTTCTTGCCGACATTTATTTCACGCCACCAAATTAATTCTCATTTTTTTACGCTTTTCCTTTTATTTCATAATTTATTTTTATCTTTGCCGCGGATATGACACTACGATCACGAACGCTGACAAGAACATTCGCCGTAATGTTTATTACCGTGTTTATGGCTTATTATGCCATAATCTCGGTTTATGCCCACGTGCATATCGTCAACGGAGTGATGGTGGTACACTCCCACCCCTTCAAAGGCAAGCACAGCCACACTTCGGGACAGACGCTTGTGCTGCATTATCTAACTCAATTCCAGTCGCTCGAAGCAGGGACGGCTGTAGAAATTGAGGCTCCCGACGTAAAACTTATTCACAAAAGCTACAACGTTTATGTTGTGGCACACGCCATGCCCGACTATAATTCGGGCATCTACCTGCGCGCGCCTCCCGTTTCTTCATTTTCATAAATCATTTTATCCCTAATCGTCCGTTTTTATTCTGTCGGATTTTTGTTTTATATTGGGCGGATTGATGTATGGTTTTTAACAGGCATAGCGTATTGTGCCAAGAAAAGCCATACGGCATGATGCCTATAGAAAACCAAAAGACGGCTGAAAGCATTAAGGCACAATATTGATACGACGATGTGCTGCCTGATGACGATTCGTGGGTTATCTCAACATTTTTATTAATGCTGTGACGACATGGCGTGCCGTGCCGTCATGGACGGATATTCCGTATTTATAAGTAAACAGAAATGAAGAAATATATCTTACTTTTACTGACGTGCCTTATGTGCGCGTCGGCAGGGACGGCCCGTCCCGTTGAGCCTAACACGGTGAAAGAGGGCAACATAATAACAGGACACGTTATTGAGAAAGACACAGAGAATAGTCTGGCCTACGCCACTATATTGATTGTTGAAAACGGCATGGGCACCGTTACGGGCGACGACGGCCACTTCCGCCTGAAAGACGTGCCGGCAGGCAAATACACGCTGAAGGTGCAGCTCATGGGCTATGCCTCGCAGACCAAGACGGTGGTGGTGAGCAACGAATATACCGTAGACCTGCACTTCGTGATGGAGAAAGAGGACATATTGATGGACGAGGTGGTGGTATCGGCCAACAGAAACGAGACCAGCCGAAAGGAGGCGCCGGTGGTGGTGAACGTGATGAACAGCAAACTGTTTGAGACGGTCAACTCTACCGACCTTGCCAAGTCGCTCTGCTATCAGTCGGGACTGCGCGTTGAGAACAACTGCCAGAACTGCGGCTTTCCGCAGGTAAGAATCAACGGTCTTGAGGGGCCTTACTCGCAGCTGCTAATCAACAGCCGTCCGGTGATGAGCGCCCTGTCGGGCGTGTATGGTCTCGAACAGATACCCGTCAGCATGATTGAGCGCGTAGAGGTGGTGCGCGGCGGAGGCTCGGCGCTGTTTGGCGCCAATGCCGTGGGCGGCACCATCAACATTATAACCAAAGACCCTGTGAACAATTCGTTTCAGGTCAACTCCACGATGTCTAACCTCGGCGGCAAGACCTGGGAGCAGTATGTAGGCGCCAACGCCTCGCTCGTGTCGAAAGACCGCACATACGGCGTGGCCTTCTATCAGGCTTACCGAAACCGCAACCCTTACGATGCCGACGGCGACGGGTTCTCGGAGCTGGGCAAGCTCAACATGAACACCTTCGGACTGAGGGGATATTACCGCCCGACGCAGTTCAGCCGACTGAGCATTGAGTATCACACCACCAACGAGTTTCGCCGCGGAGGCAACAAGTTTGACCTTCAGCCGCACGAAACCGACATAACCGAGCAGACGCGACACGTGATAAACAGCGGCGGACTGACTTACGACATATTCATGAACGAATACAGACACAAGCTGTCGGTGTACGGCTCGGTGCAGCATACCGACCGCAACAGCTACTACGGCGCGGGCATGGACGCCAATGCCTACGGCACTACCGACGACCTTACGGCAGTGGGCGGAGCCATGTATTCGGGCAACTTCGACCGCCTGCTGTTCTCGCCTGCAACGCTTACGGGAGGCTTTGAATATCAGTTTAACTCGCTTCACGACGTGATGACGGGCTACGGCCGCGACCTGAAACAATATGTGAGGATTGCCGGAGCGTATCTGCAAAACGAATGGAAGATGAGACAGCTGACGCTGCTTGCCGGATTCAGACTCGACAAGCATAACCTTGTTGACAACGTGATATTCAGTCCGCGCGTCAACATGCTGTGGAAACCGTCAGACAAACTTCAGGGCCGACTGACATGGTCTACGGGATTCAGGGCGCCTCAGGCCTACGACGAAGACCTGCACGTGGCTGCCGTGGGCGGCGAGGCAATGATGATAAAGCTGGCCGACGGACTGAAGCCCGAACGCTCCAACAGCTTCAGTGGCTCGATAGACTGGGCCTTCAGCCTGGGCCATTTCATTTCTAACCTGCTCATAGAGGGTTTCTACACCATGCTCAACGATGTGTTCTATCTCGAAGAGACCGGCTTCGACCCTACTACGGGCACCAAGATACAGGAGCGCCGCAACGGTCACGGGGCACGCGTGTACGGAGCCAACATCGACTATAAGATAGCCCACGGCAAGGAGGCGCAGCTGCAGCTGGGCCTAACCGTGCAGCAGAGCCGCTACACCGAGGCACTGGCATGGAGCAGCAACCCCGACGTGGCGCCTACAAAGCGCATGACACGCACGCCCGACTGCTACGGCTACTTTACGTTTACGTCGGCTCCGCTCCGAAACTTCGACTTCGCCGTGTCGGGTGTCTACACTGGCAGCATGCTTGTGCCCCACTTCGCGGGATATATAGAGAAAGACAGAATGGAGAAGTCGCCCGACTTTATGGAGCTGAACCTGAAACTCAACTACACCTTTGTGCTGAACGACCATCTGAAACTGCAGCTCAACGGCGGCGTGAACAACATATTCAACGCCTTTCAGAAGGATTTGGACAAGGGTGCGGAGCGCGACTCTAAATATTTTTACGGCCCTACCCAGCCGCGCACGCTGTTCATTGGCGTGAAGATTTTTAACTGACGGACAGCGCCATACTTACCACAAACAGGCCGTCAGACAGAAAATGGCAAAGAACCGGCAAGCCGTCTGATGCTTTCAGTCGTCTTGTGCTGTCATGCAGGGTATTGCCCCATGCTTTTATTTTCGCCGTCTGACGCCATTTGTGCCTGACTTTCTCAACCTGATACCTGCCCGCCGTATGTGCCCGAAGCCTCTGAAACTATGAGGCTGCCTGAGCTCATACGGCGGGCTATCATATTTATACGCAAAATGTTCTAATATCTCTCAAGAAAAAGAATTTCAAAGACAACAATAATACAATATATTGGAAACTCTAAATCTGAAATTAAAACTAATTATACTATTAACGTTATAAAAAAATTTTATATAAACTGAAAATATTAGAATTCACTTTTACATTGCCAATCATATATAATCTGACAAGATTATTTGGAATAATTTAAAAGGACTCCATTAAATGTTCCATTTAATTCTATTTCAACATTCATATCTTCACCATCTGGAACATAAACCTTTCCAAATACTTCTCCTGTAAGATTTCCCAAGGATTTTGTTCGTTCTATTCGTTCAAAAACTACCTTAGAAATAAATTTGAGATTATAAATTCCCATTTCTGAAATATCTTGAGATACATTCAAAACAAGATTTCCCTTCTCATCAATACTTATATTTGAATTATGTTCCATTCCTGCTAAATCACCAGATAAAGAAAATTTATTATTCGCAACATCAATAATTTGAATCCCAAAATTTGTGATATCAACCATATTCAAACTTTCTAATATATTCCAAATACTTGTAACACCTGAAACATTAATACTTCCGCTAAAGCTCCATGATGTTCCGTCCCAAGAACTATCACATATCTGTTTTACTGCGATTTGTCTTTTAATGTAACTTCCACTATTTTTTACCACTCCTGCTACTTCTATGACACCTTCTCTATCTACATCAGATTTATCCACATCAATAAAAAATGAGTTCGTACCTTTCGTAATTTTACACCAAACAGGTGTAGACACTTCCCATGAAGTAATATTATCGTTTGTATATACATAAACACCTTTTGTTCCACCTTCCTGAGTAAATGTTAAATCTGTTTCGGATAATTCAAAGAGGACACCATCTTGCTTTATAGTAAGTAAAGCCGGTGGTATTTGTTTATTATAAGTTTTAGTCTTTACTTTCGCTGAACATAAACGTGTTTCAACACCATCGTATGATTTTACTTTTACAATTATCTGATCACCTTCTTTATACACAGAACACCAACTATTGTCAACATTAGTATCATCTATTTCCCAAAGGGCTTTTGTTGCCACATTAATTCTAAACTCTTTCTCTTCTATTCCACATTCTATTAGATTTGTACTCAGTTTTATTTGCCATTCCTTATTAAGGAACGTATAGTCTATCTCTTCCTGATGTTTCCCCAAAGCCTCAAGTCCATCATCACCATATTTATTAATCATTTGTGCCAACATACTAATTCCAAATTTTTTATATGAGAAACTTATTAGGCCATTTGTTAAAAAACCTTTCCAACCATCTTCAAACGAATCATTTACTAAACCTACGAAATCAAGAGTATTTGACATATATTCAATGTTAGCGGAATTTATATTACTAGACTTAGCTGTTTCACTTATAAGCGTAAGGGCCAAATTTGTTATATCATTTCCTGTAACAGTTCCAATTGCTGTAATAGAAAACGACACGACTTTACAAAGAAAAGGCACTAAGGCTTTTTTATTATGTTCATCCCATGAGTGATTTTTTGTTGTTATCCATAAATCTTTCCAAGCCCCTACCCATGGATCATAAAATGCTCTAGTACCAATACTACGAGTTTTTTCTGATATATCAACATCCCAATAATAATAGATTTCACCTTTATCATTTATATAGGCGCAATCAAAACCTCTATCAGACACATTTTCAAAAATAATATACTTATTATCCCAATTAACCATAAATGGTATACCATCCTTATCTACCCATACTGTAATACCTTCCGAAATATCATTTTCTACTGATGGATTCATATAAATCAATCCGTACCCATTGTCTGCATTGACGTCAGTATAAACATAACTACCATCTTTACATAAAAGTAAAATATTGGTAGAATCTGTTTCAGATGAGATATCTAATGCAAACATTTGTACATCATTAATGTTATTCTCTATGGTGAACATATCATCATTATTAGAACATCCATAAAACAGAACGCATACTATACAATAAAATGGCAATAATAAATTTTTCATAGTTTATAAAATTAGCAATAAAAGCGTTAATTTATTCATTTTACTTGTTTCTCGATATGCCTAATGTCCATAGACATAAATACTAAAAACCAATGATTACATTATCTATACATATCAACATGAACTTTCAATATATTTGTTCTCTGTATATAAATATCCGAGGAATTTCATCAAAATAGAACAAAGACGAAACGTTCCATATGTTTTATTTGTCCATTTATCAAGTAGCACGAATAAAGACGCTCTTTAGGTTTGTTAATTATGCCTCACATAATAGAGTGGCGTTTATTGTTCACAAACTGCAGGGCTCCATTCTTCCGAACAGAAATATCCCTTGTTTTTATTTCATTCTCTATCTGATTTTAACCTCCTTCTTTTAAATTAATCACAACATAAAAATTATGTTATATGACAATATTAAACAATTTACTGCCAATGACTGTCAATTTACTCTATTAAGAATACTAATTGTTATCAATCTATCATCGTATCATAAATTTCTAAATTAATGACGAAATAGCATCTTTCATCATTGTGACTTAATGGAGTATACATTTATTGTATTGATAATATTAATATTTAGATGAATGGCTTTTACTAAAGTTTCGCTACCGTTAAACCATAAATTCAGACATATTGAATTAAATCATTATTGACATTCTGTAACACATTGAATAAATATTTAGCGTTTTTACTCAACACTATGCTGCGTTTTTCTATGCAATTGATGATTACCATGCAACCTGTGCAACCATTACTTGCTGTGTATTAGATTTCACACGCTTCAATTTTAGGTTCTATTTATTTTAATATCATGAATTTAATCATATTATTATGTTTTAATATAAGAATGTACAAAGATACATATTTTTCTGATAAATTTACATTTTTCGTGTACAAAGTTTTCTTTAAAATAGAAAACCAAGTTACAACAGATGTTAAAAAGCAAATAATCAGACAACAATAAATTAACATCAGTTTACACATCCTGTCCTTTTACACCCTAAAATCAGTGGTTTTAATGGTCTTAATCAGGCATTTCGGAGCAACAAACCTATGGTTTTAGAGGCATAAACCTATGGTTTGTTACCCGTAAATGGCCGAGTTATGTTTTTTAACATTTACGTTTTTATGCATAAATCTGCATAAGTATAACCATATCAGCCACTTAACAGAAACATGAAAAAACGGACACTTTTTCGCTCAAACGGCAGAATTGCGCAGACAAAGGCTATTCTCAGAGCATCAAAATCAAAAAGTTTTCTGTTTTTTTTCCGTCTTATATGTCGGCAGAATACTGAATACACATCGCACGGCGATGTTTCTTCCGTTCCGCCGTTATGCCACAAAACGTCATACTGTCTTGTTCTTGCCCAGCAGAAAGCGCGAAATGCCTATGAAGTCGAGCAGACGGGCAAGGGCAAAGCAGCCAGCGAGGACAAAGACCACAGCGACCACCATGAACGAGAGAGCCGTGGGGTCGAACGCAAAGAGCGGTATGAACGCCTTAGACAGGAGAGTGAATATGGGCGAAAAGAGCAGAATGATGAGCGTGTGGCGGCCTACATAAAGCACAAGTCTGCCCACGCGGACATGGCGGAAGACAAAGAGGAGCAGACTGACAACGAGCCACACTATAGCCATTCCGGCAGGCGTGGCACGGTCGAAGTTGTTGCTGTCGAGGCAGAGCAGCACAAGCGGCACAAGGGTGAGCGGAGTCTTTGACGCGAACACCGAAAGAACGTTGAGCCCCGAACGCCTCAACGCTGCGCCCATAATGAAGTAGACGGCATTGGCGAACGACAGCAGACCGACGCCGCCCGATGACAGCAGCCAGCATACAAGGGCGAACAGCGCCACCGACTCGGCAGGACGGCTCACATAGCGCATGATGACATAACAGAAGGCCTCGAGCAATATGAGGGTGTGGATAAACCAGTAAGGACCGACAGGATGAAGCAACAGTCTGTCTAAGAACACGCCCGGCGTAAGACTGTCTATATGCTCCCTTATGGGCAGCAGCGACGCCATGACTATATAGCCCGACTCCATGACGGCATAGGGCACGGCGAGCCACAGCAGATAGCTGCCGAAGCGGCGCCACGGCTTGGCGGTGTTGGCAAGATAGCCAGCGAGAAACAGAAATGCCGGCATGTGGAACGTATACACAAACTTCTTGGCAACGGGGTGCATGTCGCCGAAATATGCCAGATGAAAAACTATCATCAGCACGATAAACACACATTTAAGAAAGTCGAGCTCGTCAATACGCTTGCGTTCGGTTGTCATAATTATGTCTGTTATTTTTATTAAAAAAGCAATGCAAAATTACAAATTTATAGCGAAAAACCTGCCATAACGCCCATAATTTATCCCAAACCGGCAGTCTGACCGCACATGGAGTTTTTTTATCTGTCCTGCCGCGCGCGTTGTCTCCATTGGCACCATCCGGTTGTCTTACGGCACATAATGCGTAACAACAGCCGCAACGGCCCGGGCATAAAAAACTTTTATTGTTTTTTTCGCTGTTATAAAAAATATGATGTACCTTTGCAGATGCACGCCGGATATGCCGCTACGAGGCTTACCCGACCATGACAAGCCATAAAGCAGCCGTGAGGAAAGCGCGGCAGCCGCGGATAAACTGTTAAGAAAACAAACGTTCCTAAAATAAGTCAAATTTATTAATTCAGAATTTAAGCCTTTGATTATGAAAACCATGTTGCGCCTTATATTCATGCTGATATTATATCCCGCCACAGCCGCGGCACAGCCCGACATGATTGTGGAACACTACACCAAGGACAACGGACTGCCGAGCAACACGGTGTATTGTGCCCATAAGGACGGCGACGGCTTTGTGTGGTTCGGCACATGGCACGGTCTGTGCTCGTTCGACGGCGCGGAGTTTACGCCCTTCATAACGCGCATAAGCCACAAGTCGGACATGCCGCCGCGCAAGGTGCGCAACATCATAGGCGACAAGGACGGATATCTGTGGATACGCAACACGGACAACCATCTGTACCTGTTTAACAAGTATGCCGAGACTTACCGCGACGTATACAACGAACTGAAGAAGCAGGCGCGCAACGTGCAGGTGATAAAGATTCAGGCCATGGACAACGGCCGCATCCTGCTGCTTACGCGCAGCAAGGACATCTTTGAGACGTATGTAGGCAGCGGAGGGAACATCGTGGTGAGAAAGATATTCGACGCAAGACGGCACACCGACCCTGCCACAATGAAACTGAAGACCAACATACTGGGCGAGAACGGCCGCTACGTCTATTGGCTGAGCAAGAGTCTGACGGTTAACACCATAACCAAGAAGAACGGGCGCAGGCTGCTCGGCAGGCTCAACAGCGATCGCCGCTTTACGTGCTTCAAGAAGAAGGGGCAATATATATGCGCCGGAACGGCATCGGGCGGCATATACATCATAAACGCCGACAACGGCAAGACAGAATATTACAGGTTTAAGGGCATGGGCTCGCCCGTGTCGAGCATAAACATAATGAACGGACGGGTGTTCTTCACCACCCCGTCGGGTCTCTACTCTTTTGCCAAAGGCTCGGCGCCAAGCCTCATCACGCAGCAGGCAGCCGACATAACGCAGTCGTTCACCGACAAATACAACAAACTGTGGCTGTGCTCCGAAAGAGGAGTGCTGATATGCCACGACCCAAAGACGTCTACATCGCAGACATTTACCATGCCGGCCGACAGTCTGTTTGCCGAAATGAAATTCAGAGACACGGGCGCCAACGGCCTGTTCATACTGATGCGCAACGGCGAGGTGTGGCGCTATAACCATCAGACGCGCATGATGCAGAACATCAACCGTCAAAAAGAGTTCAGCAACTATATTGCCGAGCCTCACTTCTTCGACATCGACATAGATCCCAACGGCATATTGTGGCTGTCGTCAACGAGCAGCGGCGTATATAAGGTGTGCTTCCCCCACTACAACTTCAGGTTTATGTTTCCGGGCATGCTCATCAGCAGCGGCGAGAGCGACAACAACGGCATACGTGCCGTGTATCAGGCGCGTAACGGCGACCTGTGGATTGGCACACGCAAGGGCGAGCTGTTCTGCATGGACTTCAGAACGCACAACATAAAGCGCAGGTTCGGCAGCGGCGAAATTGGTCCGGTGTATCACATAATGGAAGACAACCGGGGCAACTACTGGTTCTCGACAAAGGGCGCCGGACTGATAAAGGCAACGCCCGACGCCATGGCTCCGCAGGGACTGCGCATAACACGATACACCAACAGGCGCGGCGACCGCAACTCGCTGAGCAGCAACCGCGTCTACTTCACTTATCAGGACAGCCGCGGACGTATATGGGTGTGCACATTCTACGGCGGACTCAACCTCATTGAGGAACGGGGCGGCAAGACCATATTCAGAAACAGGCACAACGGATTCGGCACTTATCCGCGCTACGACCTCTACACCGACGTGCGCTCGATAACCGAAGACCGCAACGGCAGAATGTGGGTGGGCACGACAGACGGACTGATGTCGTTCGACGGAAAGTTCAACAGGCCTTCTGACATAAAGTTTGAGACCTACCGCGACAGCCACAGGTCGGGAGCCATGGCTAACGACATCTTCACGATGTATAAAGACCATAAGGGATATATATGGATGGGCATATTCGGCAGCGGCCTCAGCAAGATTGAATATTATGACGAGAAAAGCCGGCAGCCCGTGCTTAAGACGTATATGATAAACGAGAAACAGGGCGGCGACGTAATATCGTCTATCGTGGAGGACAAGAGCCACTGCCTGTGGGTATGCACCGAGAACGGACTGGCAAGCATGCGCCCCGGCTCGTCGTTTCTGAAGAGCTACGACCGCTTTGCGGGCTTTCCCGAGGTTAACATAGAGGACAACACGTCGATATGCCTGCAAAACGGCAACATACTTATAGGCTGCCGCCAGGGCCTGCTGTCGTTTAATCCTGAGATGGTGAGAAACGACAACGACTCGCGCTACACCACGTTCATCACAGGCTTCAAGGTGGTAAACCGCGAGCTGTGGGACTTTAATCCGCCTATATTTGAAGGCTCGCTCAAGTATGCCGACAAGATTGTGCTCAGCCACGACCAGTCTACGTTCACAATAGAGTTTGCCGCCCCCTACTACGCCGACAACACCATGATACCTTACACCTATATCCTGGACGGATATGAGGAGCAATGGCACAACAACGGCTCAAACCGCATTGCCTCGTATGCCAACGTGCCGCCCGGACACTATAAGTTCAGGGTGAAGGTCAACGACAACAACTCGCCCGAACGGGTAATCGAGATAATCATCACGCCGCCGTGGTGGGCCACATGGTGGGCTTACACCATATACACCCTGCTGGCGCTGCTGGCTGTCTATGGCGCGCTGCGCCTCGTGATGTATATGATCAGGATGCGCAACGAGGTGTATATCAACGACCGCCTGGCCGAGCTGAAGATACGTTTCTTCACCAACGTGAGCCATGAGCTGCGCACGCCGCTGACGCTCATCAAGGGGCCTGTTGAGGAACTGAAGAACAATGAGAAGCTGAGTCCGGCCGGCAAGGAGTATGTGTCGCTGATCGACCGCAACGTGCGCAAGATGCTGCAGCTCGTAAACCAGATACTCGACTTCCGCAAGATTCAGAACGGCAAGATGAAGATGCACGTGTCGTATGTCGACCTCAACGCCATGATTGAGCAGCTCATGCAGGAGTTCAGGGTGCTTGCCGAGGAACGCGACATAGCCTTTGTGTTCGACAAGGCTGAAGAACACGTAACGGCATGGTGCGACGCCGAGAAAATAGCCATAGTGCTGAACAATCTGCTGAGCAACGCCTTTAAGTACACCGGCGAGGGCGGCAGGATATGCATAGCGCTCGAACACGACTACGACAGGCAGATATGCACGATGAGGGTTGAAGACGACGGCGTGGGCATACCCAAATCGCAGCTCGAGGTGATATTCGAGCGATTCTCGCAGGCAAGCAACAAGACATCCGACGACAACGCCTACGCAGGCACAGGCATCGGACTGTCGCTCTCGAGAGGGTATGTCAACATGCACCACGGACGCATCTGGGCAGAAAACATAGACGGAGGCAAGGGCGTGGTGTTCTCGGTTGAACTGCCTACAGGCCGCGACAACTTCAACGGGAAGGACATTGAGGTGTACTTCGACGACAGCACTGCAGAAAACAGGACCGCTGACGAAGGCGACAACGGAGAGGAAGACGCAATGACACAGAAACAGGAGGACGCAACACGCGACGACCTGCCGACGATAATGCTCATTGAAGACAACATTGACATGTGCCGCATGCTGCAGCTGCAGCTCAGAAGCAACAGCTACAACGTGCTGACGGCGCACGACGGTGAGGAGGGACTGAAAAAAATATATCAGCATCACCCCGACATCATAATAACCGACCTGATGATGCCGGGCATGGACGGCATGGAGCTGCTGCGCGCCGTAAGGCAAGACTTCAACATAAGTCACATACCGGTGATTGTGCTGACGGCAAAGAACACCGAGGAAGACAAGCTGACGTCTGTCAGGAGCGGCGCCAACGCCTTTATAGCCAAGCCTTTCAGCAGCAGCTATCTCATGGCAAGGATTAACCAGCTGCTCGAGGAGCAGCGCATATTCCAGCGCAAGATGGTGGTGCAGACCACGGTGGAGAATACCGCAGAGGCTGACGGCGACTCTTACGAACAGCATCTCGTAAAGAAGGACATCGAGTTTGTACACAAGATTCATGACATTATTGAGAAGAACCTCAACTCTAACGACTTTAACATCGACACCATTGCCGGCACCATAGGCCTTAGCCGCTCGGCTTTCTTCAAGAAGCTGAAGAGCCTTACGGGCTTTGCACCGGTAGACCTCGTAAAGGAGATAAGGCTGAACAAGGCTGCGCGCCTGATAGAGACAACCGACGACAGCATAACAGAGATAGCCTACTCAGTAGGTTTCCGCGACGCCGGCTACTTCGGCAAGTGCTTCCGCAAGAAATATGACATGACGCCAAAGGAATACAGAGCCGAAAAGCGTCAGGCGCAGCAGCAATAGCATAGCCGAAACTACGGCACGAAATAAAGCTATGGCACGAAATAAGACTTAAAAGCAAGCTAAGGAATTGCACTAAACAGCACTCTGCATCAGCCTGCCTTCCGTCCCATTCGTTTGTATTAACCGGAATGGACGGAAGGCACGTTGATTATATATAAACAGACAGCACGACAAAACTAGCTTTCTTTCCAATATTGCAATAACATCGCTACGACAGCAAATCCTCTATGATAAAAGTACATTTTTTGCTTTAAAAGAATAAAATTACAGTTTTTTTTCATATATTTGGAGTGCCGTACAACGGAACGGACAACGATGACGATGTGGACGGCGAAGTGCTCATTGAAAAGCGGAACAACATCTGGAATACGACTTACCTCTTCAATGCGAAGGAATTCGATGAAGATTCAGAAGCAATCATATTTGAAAAAATCAAATCTTGGTTTGATGCAAATAGAAAAATCATAACGATTGATCCTAAAAAAGTCTTAAATGAGTTTAAAGCTAAAACAGAAGGATAATCTATAACATAATAATTATTTTAATGAAAAATATAAAAACTTATAGTATAGGTATAATCGTATGGATAATAATAAATTTCATACTGTTTGTGTATTTAACATTCAATTATATTAATTTCTTAGATATTGTAAAGTATCGCGTCGATGCTTACACTGCAGAAAAGCCAGTTAGTTTTAACTTAAATGAAGTAAAACAAGCTGTTGAATTATTCCAATTTTTATCATGCATTGGAATTTTGTATGTAGTTTTCACTACTGTTTTACTATTTTGGATATATAAATTTATCCACAGAAAATAATATATTGTAAGTAATGTCATTTCGGTGACTAACAACGCTTCACTTCCTGCCAGCGGCAACTTCGTCTACGTCAACACCGTGCGGCATGAAGAATGACAAAGCCCGCGAGCGCGAGCTGAAATGGAACGAAGAAATAAAAAGATAAAATTAATTTGGATGTGTCTTAATAACTTGAAATTATTTAGACACATCCAATTCAAAAAGTTAGCATATGGAAAGAGAATTAATATTAAATAGGTCTTATGGCGAATTTATTCTTAATTCGTTAGTCTTTAATTGTTTAAAAAATACAAAATACAAAATACAAAAAGAAGATATATCATGAAAGAACATATGAAAATGAATGTTATATCCTTGAAGGAGGTATAGAATTGTGGTGCGAAAATAACGTTATTAATACGATAAGGTGTGATACGACTTGTTATTATCAAGGGCATAATTTAATTGGATTAAAGTATGCGACCTTTTTAAACCTAATAAATGATATTCCAGAAGAAGACACTATCTATCTTTTGTTAGATAATGGAAAAGGATAAAATCAACATGTTTATGAATTCTGTAAAGAAGGCTTACAAATATGGGTTTGGAGAAATAAAATAAGAACAGTATTAATATATAATACGCATTCTTACTAACGATTATGCTAAATTTGAATTCAAAAATATGTGATAACAATGGCTGCGACAACATTCAGCGCATCACCTCGAAGAGCCAGCACCAACGCAGGGCAACCCGCAGTTTGACGGCACACTGAACGTGGGCTATGACTTGACATACACCTACGGACAGGAAGATGGAAAGAAATTCCAACTGGACAACGTCAGTGACGTGAACTACCGCACGGAAGCCACTCCGGACGAGAGCCAGAAGACCCGCAACAGCCATGCCTATGAGTATGACGCGAACGGAAACCTCGTTTACGTCAACACCGGACGCACGAAGAAAGACGGAACGACAGATGAGAAAGCCCATGAGCGCAAACTGAAATGGGACGAAGAGAACCGTCTGCTGGCCTCTGACGATGACGGATTCGTGACCAACTACTGGTATGACGCAGACGGCGAGCGCACGGTGAAGACCAGCGGCGAGAGCGAGCAGGTATATGTGAACTCAGGGTTTGCCGGCGGACGTACCAACACGGCCAGGTTCTCACTCTACGTGAGCCCTTATCTCGTGGCAAACCAAGGCGGACGCTACACCAAGCACATCTACATAGGCGGCGAGCGCATCGTATCGAAAATAGGCGACTTCGCGTCCTACGGCCCCGACCCGAGACGCATAGAGTACGCCGGCAGCGAGGCCGACGCGGTAACGGTTGACTATGATGTTAAATATAGTCAACAGCTGCAGGCCATAAAGGATAATTATGCTACCTTTGGCGTGCCGTACAACGGAACTGACAACGACGACTATGTGAACGGCGAGGGCTTCTGTTGCGACGACGGTTCCTTGGAGGCGGCGCAGGCCAACGCTGTGGCGCAGGCCAACACGCTTGACGGCAACTTCCAGGAGGGTGACGCCTACGAGAACCTACAGTTCTACTACCATCCTGACCACCTTGGTAGCACGAGTTACATCACCAACCTTGACGGCGAGGTTGTGCAGCACGTAGAGTACGTACCGTTCGGCGAGGTGTTCATCGAGGAGCGGAACAACACGTGGAACACTCCGTACCTCTTCAACGCCAAGGAATTTGACGAGGAGACGGGGTTGTATTACTACGGTGCTAGGTACTACGACCCGAGACTGGGCTTGTGGATGAGTACAGACCCAAAGGAATTGGATCTTATTTGGATTTCAAGTTACAATTATGCCATGAATAATCCTATAATATTCATAGACATTTATGGTTTATATCCTAAAGACATTGTAACTCTCCATAAATCAAATGATATACATCCAAACTATTATAAATTGACAAAACCTGCAGCGCATCTCTTGTCATTAGTGTCTTCAATACCAGAATCTTATATATCTGGGGTAAAAATATTGGAACGTGGATTGGGATGTTACGTGCCTTGGTATGATTCTAATAAAGGAGGAGGTGCCATTACTCTAGGTTCAGATCCTCGTGCATCATTAATAATAATGACTCAAAATTATTTTGAGGATGACCCAGCAAAATACAATAAAAATGGTGACGGACAAAACTTTTTTTCTTGGATGAGTTTATTAAGTCACGAAGTGGGACATTTAAAACATATTGAAGAGAGTGGCAATCCTATTAAATATATTGGGTCTTTCATATTGGACTATATTTCCAATTTTGGTCATGATGATGTTCCAAGGGAAAAAGAAGCAGAAAAAGGACGTATGGTGTTTAATGCCTTTTATAAGTTTATTAATAGAACATATGAAAGTAAAACTGCCATGGAGGATCTTTTTAAGTCAAATAAAAGTGACAAGGCCAAAATAGATACCATTGATAAGTGGTGGAAAGAATTTGTTTCGTCTCAGAGAAAAAAGTAATAATATTCATTAATTAAACAAAGTTGATAAAAATGGAACTATGAAGAATATCTTTTCAGTACTATGTATTTTTTTCCCATTAGTATGTGTTTCATGTGGGAATAATATGATTTCTATTGATGCTGAAAATTCATCAATATATTCCACAGACAATTACATTCTTAGGTATTTAACTTTAGATACTGATTCCGCTGAATTTACATATCGCATTTTGCTAAAAAGTGGATATGCTGGTTCGCCACTAATAAATCTTAATAGTATTGACGATGCCTATTTAATAACTTACAACGATAGCATCGTTGTAAACAAGGATTTTCATTTGCGAGCAAATTCTAAATATTTAATTTCTAATTTTTCATTTCCTGATGCTGGGCATTGTGCTATTGAATTTTCAACAAATTCAAATGCTGATATAATTTCATCAAATAATGCCAAATGAAGTATATAAATCAAAAATATGAATATCAGCTATCACCCCGCCAGTAGAGACGCAAAATTTTGCGTCTCTACGAGGAATATAGGCAGATTGCGGATATTTTATTTACAATCAAAATGATAAACCGAACGCTCAATGATGAGCATAACAAAATTGACACAGAAGAGCGCAAGCTGAAGTGGGACGAGGAGAACCGCCTGCTGGCCTCCGACGACGGCGGCTTCGTGACGAACTACTGGTATGATGCAGACGGCGAGCGCACGGTGAAGACCAGTGGCGAAAGCGAGCAGGTGTATGTGAACTCAGAGTTTGCCGGCGGACGCACCAACACGGCCAAGTTCTCACTCTACGTGAGTCCTTATCTCGTGGCCAACCAGGGCGGACGCTACACTAAGCACATCTATATAGGCTCACAGCGCATCGTATCAAAACTCGGTGATTTCGCATCCTACGGCGCAGATCCGAGGCGCATACAATATGCCGGCAAAGAGGCTGACGCAGTAAATGTGGACTATGATGTTAAATATAGTCAACAACTGCAGGCAATCAAAGAAAATTATGCTACATTTGGGGTGCCGTACAACGGAACGGACAATGACGACTATGTGGACGGCGAGGGATTCTGCTGTGACGACGGTACGATGGAAGTTGCCATGGCTCAGGCCAACGCACCGGAGGACAACTTCCAGGAAGGCGACGCCTACGAGGACCTGCAGTTCTACTATCATCCCGACCATCTGGGCAGCAGCAGCTACATCACCAATCTGGACGGTGAAGTGGTACAGCACATAGAGTACGTGCCGTTCGGCGAAGTGTTCATTGAAGAGCGGAACAACATCTGGAATACGCCTTACCTCTTCAACGCGAAGGAATTCGATGAGGAGACAGGACTGTATTACTATGGTGCAAGGTATTATGACCCGAGGTTGAGCTTGTGGATGAGTACAGATCCGTTAGAAGAAAAATCTGTCTCAATATCGACATATACCTATTGTATGACAAATCCAATAAATAAGGTTGATGTCGACGGTAGGGATATTGTCCATATTAATAATAAAGGTCAGATTATTTCAATTGAAAATAATGGTTCTGACAATATTACGATTGTACAACCTAATGGGGTTCAACATTTATTATCCGATTATTATATTGATTCATTTTTAGGTTTAGGACTAAATAATGGTACAAACAGACAAATAGTTGCAAACGTAGTTGGATATTATGGAAGTAAATTAGGAATAAATCGAATTGGAGCTACTGATATACGCATAGATGGTGCTATCGCTTTTTATAAAAATTCTAATGATATGATATGGGTCGGACCGAATGAAAGTGGACGTCCATCTACTTTTTTGAATAATAAATATAATCTTATGAATATCCTTTTACACGAAGAACTACATAGAAAATATAATAAGAATAAAAATAAAGAAAATCATTTAACTCATGCAAGAATTGTTTTGGAAGCAAGTATTCATTATTCTTTTAAAAAAGGGACTATGAAATATCGTGAAGGGCAAGTCGGATATTTTTCACAACTAATAATGAATGCATATTTTCGTGGAAAGGAAAAAGAAGCAATAGATTTGATTCGACAATATAATAATGCCAAATTAGGTTATAAACTTGAATTTAACACTAATCAAAAAACAATGTATATAAATGGAACGAGTAAAATTGTTTTTAAAAAATCTGAAGATAATGTTAATCTTTAGTTTCTTTGTATCAATGGTATGCTCTTGTCTTAATGACATTGAGAAGAGATTAAGTAAAAATAACAATATATGGTTATTTTATGAATATGATAATAAAACGAATAAATATAAAGTTTCATATTATGGATATAAATTCTATAAAGATGGGACATACATCCCTGTGTCATATGATTGTTTTGAAAACAGATGGCTTCCATATATAATGAATGATGTTGTTATTGATAATCATTGGAGTTATGATAAAAAGAGCAATACACTGAATATAGGAACATGGAAGATGAAAATAATTTTTTTTGACAACGATACCATATTTCTTTCAGGCTCTTCGTATTATGACTTATGGGTTAATTGTAGGCATGTTAATCCTAAAAAACTAAAAAGTTATTTTTATAAAGTGGATGTAAATAAAAAGATTAGACAAATGAGAAATTAAATATTAAAATCATTTGTGCCTTGCGTAAAGAAATTTTAACTATGGTCAATTTTATTTATCCGCATTGTGTTCGAATGTGTATTTGCTGCGTTCTTCATATTAAAGTACAAAACAAGAATTTAAGAGACAGCCAAATTACTTGCATTTCATGGCTTATTAATCTTCAACTCGTCGTCTTTTGCAGTTTCAGAGGTAGTCTCTTAAATGCCATAAAATTTTAGACATGAAATAAACTTGAATACTACGTCAACGCCCACGACACATGATGCAGCTCACGCAACAGATCGGTCGAGTGACGGCGGTACGCAGGCATAACGAGCTGACCACGGACATGCCATACGCCATAGCCTTTGAGTACCAGCCGAAGGCCACGCTCAATGACAGTGACATAACCGCCCATACGATGAGACGATTGACTATGATGTTAAATATAGTCAACAACTGAAGGCAATCAAAGAAAATTATGCTATATTTGGGATGCCATACAACGGAACGGACAACGACGACTATGTAAACGGCGAAGTGATACAGCATGTAGAGTACGTTCCGTTCAGCTAAGTGTTCATTAAGAGCGGAACAACATCTGGAATACACCTTACCTCTTCAACGCGAGACAAAAAATAAGCATGATGGATATAATCGTGGAAGCAGTGTATCTCAGGGTTCTAGTGGGGCTACTCAATCAACGAATGAAACCATTACATTTAAGCAAGAGCAAGGAGGACGCGTTAATCAAGTTACTGTAAAAATTCCTAAAGGATATCGCAAAACAAATATGCGTAGCAATGGTGAACCAATTTTCACTAATGGAAAAAATTATATAACACCTGATAATACTGGGTACAATGGGGGTATTTGGAAAATGGCAAAAACCATAAAAGGTTTAGGAAAGAAAGAAAGAAACCAGAATGGGTACTTATGATAGAAATTTAAAACGTATTGGTGACTAAATCTAATTGGATGAGAGTTTAAGTCTCTCATCCAATTTATAAAAAACTTATTGTATGGAAGACATTTTTCACGAAATCGTAAAATACCCTCCATCAGGATATAATAAAGATGGTATTTATATGTATGATGACTGGACTTCTATATCAGATATAGGAAAATCTTTTAATGGCAAGATTTTCTCTGCGAAGGATTATTTGAAAGTCGAAAATCAATATATAAATACTGTTCTTATGATTATGTCAGAACTTGATTGCAAGTATTTAACTATCGCATATCATTAGTGTCCCGTTAAAATGGGACGAGTTAAACAATTAATCAAAAAGCCCCGG